>FWWL01001441.1_pt1 | contig 56644 bp, 56 predicted proteins | sample 2228331 | NCBI WGS metagenome assembly FWWL01 (sample SAMEA103939775, study PRJEB20133) | metagenome
AAGAACATCCCGCGCGGCCGTATCGTGCGCGACGAGACGCTGGCCGACATCGCCAGCCACCCGCCCAAGTCCCAGGCCGATCTCGCCAAGGTCCGCGGCCTCAGCCAGGCCTGGCGCGACAACGACATCGGCAAGCGGCTGATGAAGTGCCTCGAAAAGGCCGAGCCGCTGCCGAAGGAGGAAATGCCGGAGAAGACCGGGCATGGCGCGCCGCTCGGCAAGGAAGGCGCGCTGGTTGCTGACCTGCTCAAGCTGCTGCTCAAGATCCGCGCCCGCGAGATCGACATCGCCGCCCGCCTGCTGACCCGCTCGGACGAGATGGAGGCGCTGGCCGCCGGCATTCGCAACCTGCCGATCCTGCAAGGCTGGCGCTACGAAATCTTCGGCAAGGACGCGCTGGACCTCGTCGAAGGCAAGCTCGCCTTCGCGGTCAAGAACGGCAAGCTGACGATGACGCATGTCGACGATGTCCCCGCAGTCAGCGATGCCGGCACTACCGGCGATGTCGCGGACGATCTGGAACAGGCAGCGGAATAAGCCGGCGCGGTGTCCACCTACCTCCCCACCATCAAGCAGCTGCAATATCTCGTTGCGCTGCATGAGCATGGGCATTTCGGGCGCGCGGCCGAGGCGAGCTTCGTTTCACAGTCTACCCTCTCGGCCGGTATCCGCGAGCTGGAATCGCTGCTCGGCGTGACGCTGGTCGAGCGGAGCCGCCGTGTGGTCCGCTTCACCCCGCTCGGCAATCAGGTGGTGGCCAAGGCGCACCGGCTGCTGCGCGAGGCGGAGGAGCTGTCGGACCTCGTCCAGGCGGCAGGCAAGCCGCTGTCGGGCACGCTGCGGATGAGCGTCATCCCGACCATCGCGCCATTCCTGCTGCCGCGCATCCTGCCTCGGCTGCGTAGGGACCGGCCCGAGCTGAAGCTGTTCCTGCGCGAAGAGACCAGCCACGACGCGGTGGAGTCGCTCCATCACGGGCGGGTCGATTGCGTGCTCCTCGCCCTTCCCTTCGCCACCGGCGAGGTCGAGATGGAGCATATCGCCGACGACGAGCTGCTGGTTGCCTTCCCCAAGGACGATCCGCGCGATCCCCCTGCAATCGTCAAGCCCAACATGATCGACGAAGGGCGTCTGCTGCTGCTCGAGGACGGGCATTGCCTGAAGGAACATGCCTTGGCCGCCTGCAACCGGCCCGAACTGCGCGGCAGTGCGACGATGATCGGAACCTCGCTCCACACGCTGGTGCAGATGGTCGACAACGGGCTCGGCCTCACGATGCTGCCGCAGATGGCGCTGGACGCCGGCATCCTCAACGGGACGCAGGTCGTAGCGCGCCCGCTCAAGTCGAGCGCAGCATCGCGCGAGATTGCTCTCATCTGGCGCAAGAATTCCCCCAGGGCGGAAGAATTCCGCTTGCTCGCGGAAGAACTCAGGACCGGTTGATCCGGACGATGTGGGTTCGCCGGCTGCGAACGGCGCCGAACCGTTCCCGGAATTGCGTCCGTGGCAACGTTCACGAAATCTTTGCAACTGGCTGTCAAAAATACTTACACATGGGGTCTCAACAAGAGGAAAGGCTGCGTGCCATGCGGTCGTTCAACCGGTTCGTAACGGACGAAGAAATCAACATCATCATCGATGGCGAGCGCGATGTCGCCACGCTTTACAACCTCTCGTGCGGGGGGTGTATGATCGAAACCCGCAATCCCGCCGCGCGCGAGGGGGCCGATGTAGAGGTGAACCTGCGCGACATGGTGACGGCGCAAGGTTTCGTCGTGTGGCGGATCGACCAGCATGCCGGCGTCAAGTTCGCGACGCCCGTGCACCAGAAGATCGTCCAGTTGCTCGGCTACAGCGAGACGGGCGAGAACTTCGACGCCAACGATCCGCGTGACCGTTTCGGGCTGCCGCTGTTCGGCTGAGCTCTGCTCGCCGGCGCGGCCTCAGTCCATGTGCCTGAGGCCGACGCGCAGATAATCCCAGCCGGTGATCAGCGTCAGGGCCGCGGCGAGCCACAAGCTGGCGAGGCCGACGAGATGTATCCACTGGTTGGCCAGCGTGCCGCAATCCTGCGCCACGGAATGGCACGGCACGCCGTGCACTGCCCCGCCGAGGATAAGCGCACCGAGGGCAAGGAGCTGGAAGGTCGTCTTCCACTTGGCGAGCCGCGATACCGGCATCGACACCTGCAACGGCCCGAGGAATTCCCGCAGGCCCGACACGGCGATCTCGCGCATCAGGATGATCAGGCCGGCGATCACGTGCAAATCGCCCACATAGGGCCCGCGCATGAAGCCCTGCGCCGTCAGCACGAGGATCACCGCCGCGACCATGATCTTGTCGGCGATGGGATCGAGGAACACCCCGAGCTTCGACACCGTGCCCTGCGCCCGCGCGAGGTATCCGTCGAGGTAATCGGTGAACGCGATCAGGGCGTAGAGGACGAAGCCAATCGCATATCCCAGTTGCCATGTCGGCCACCACAGGAAGAAGGCCAGCAGCGGCACCGCGAAGATGCGCGACAGGGTCAACATGTTGGGCAACGTCAGCATCAGGAGCGGCTCTACCGCAGGTCGCGGCGCGGCAAAAGCGTTCCATAGATACTATCCCTCGCCATTTTCACGCTCTAGAGCAGCGAGCGTCACGCCCGCAGCGGCACACAAGGGGTTTCCATGACGTCGCTCGAATTGTTGCGCAGCCGTAAATTCATGCCGCTGTTCGCAACCCAGTTGCTCAACGCTTTTAACGACAACCTTTACAAGAATGCGATGGTGCTGTTCGTCGTCTACAGCATCTACAATTCCGAGGCGGCCGAGGGAGCGTTCAGCGCGGTGGCTTCGGGGGTGTTCATCCTTCCCTTCTTCATCCTGTCGGCTCTGGCGGGGCAACTTGCCGACATGCGCGACAAGGCGAAGATCATCCGCATGATCAAGTTCTGTGAGATCCTGATCATGCTGGTCGGTGCCGCCGGACTGGTCATGGCCTGGGAAGGCATCGCGGTCGAAAGCTTCGCCATTCCGCTGCTGCTGGTCGCGCTCTTCGCCATGGGAGTGCATTCGACGTTCTTCGGCCCGATCAAATACGCCATCCTTCCCCAGCACCTCCCGCGCGAGGATGTGTTGGCGGGCACCGGCTGGGTCGAGGCGGGAACCTATATCGCCATACTCGCGGGCACCATCATCGCCGGATGGATATCGGTCGAGGCGGCTGCGGTGGGCATCCTCGTCACTGCGGTGGTCGGCTGGGTCGTCAGCCTGAGCGTGCCGCCTGCTCCGCCGCAGGGCGCCGTCGAGAAAGTCGATTGGCACATCCTGCGTGCCTCCGTGCGGCTCGTGCGCGACACGATGCATATTCGGCAGGTCTTCCTCGCCATCCTTTCCATCAGTTTTTTCTGGGCGATCGGCACCGTTCTCTTCGTCCAGTTCTTCCCCTTGGCAAAGAATGTGATCGTGGCCGGCAAGGAGGTCGCCAGCCTGTTCCTCGTGGTCTTTTCCATCGGCGTGGCGATCGGGTCGATCGTCGTGAACAGGTTGCTCAAGGGCGAGGTTTCGGCCCGCTATTCGCCTGTCTCGGTAATCGTCATGGGCACGTTCGTCGTCGCGTTTTATTGCGTCTGCAAATTGTGGCAGGCCGACCAGCCGGAAGCGCTGCTGACCGTGCGCGAATTCGTCGCCTGGCCGATGGCCGGAGTGCTGCTTTTCTGCCTGCTCGGCATTGCCGTTTCGGGGGGCATGTTCGTCGTGCCCCTTTATGCCTTCCTCACGACGAGGGTGGCACCCGACAAGACCTCGCGCACGATCGCGGCGAACAACATCGTCAACTCTGGCGCGATGGTGGCCGGATCGCTGGTGGTCATGGGGATGAGCTTCGTCGGAATACCGGTGACCGAGCAGCTCCTCTTCACCGGATCGATGTGCCTCGTCTCCGCCTGGCTCGGGAAGAAGCTGCATGCCGCGGAAGAGGCCGATCACAGCGTCCTGTGGCCGGACACGCCGGGCGACTAGAGGATGAAGACGAAGGCCGCGAGCAGGCACGCCAGATAGGCGCTGGCAAAGCCGCGCACATCGTCGCGGGTGATCTGCCAGGCGGAGCGCAAAGCCATGGCGTTGCCGCCGCTGCGAACATGGGGCGGAAGGCTTGCACGGAACGGGTGGCGCGCGCCTTCGTCGGTCAGGACGAGCGAGCGGCGACGGGCGAAAGCGTGGCTTGTTGTCATCATGCCAAGTTAACGAATTGCTAACCATTGCGCTCCTGCCGATTCCGGGCTGTCGCAGCGCGGGACATTAAGCTTGATCCTTCATCACGGGACGAAAGCATCGCTGCCATTGTCGCGCCCGGTGCCCGGCGCTAGAGGCGCTGGCATGACTGCCACAAGAACGCCCGATGCCGCCCGCCTGCTTGTTGAATGCCTTGTCGAACAGGGATGCGACCGCATCTTCACGGTTCCGGGCGAAAGCTTTCTGCAAGTGCTCGACGGACTGCACGGTCAGACCGATATCGACGTGATCACCTGCCGGCAGGAAGGCGGCGTCAGCTTCATGGCCTGCGCCGATGGAGCGATGACGGGACGGCCCGGGGTCGGCTTCGTCACGCGCGGACCGGGTGCTACCAATGCAACCATCGGCGTTCACGTCGCTTTCCAGGATTCCCAGCCCATGGTGCTGTTCGTGGGCGATGTCGCCCGCGACATGAAGGACCGCGAAGGATTTCAGGAGGTCGATTTTCCGGCATTTTTCGAACCCATCGCGAAGTGGGCGGCAAAGATCGACAATGCCGACCGTATCCCGGAATACATCGCCCGCGCGTGGTCGGTGGCAATGTCCGGACGGCCCGGCCCTGTCGTGCTGGCATTGCCCGAAGACATGCTCTCCGATGTCACCGACGCACGGCCTCGTCCGCAGGTCGTGCGTCCGGCGCAGCCGCCCTGCCCTGATGCGATGCAGGCGATGCTGGCCATGATCGGCGACGCGTCAGCGCCTGTCGCGATCATCGGCGGCGCGGGCTGGAATGCCAAGTCCCGTGATCATTTCCAGCGCTTCGCCGAAAGGATTGGGCTGCCGGTCGCGACCGCATTCCGGCGGCAGGACGCAATTTCGCCGCGCTCGCCCGTCTATGCCGGCAATCTCGGCTACGGTCCCAATCCGAAGCTGGTCGAGCGCATCAGGCAAGCCGATCTGATTCTCGCGGTGGGGGCGCGGCTCGGCGAAGCGACGACGGACGGCTACACGATCGTGACGCCGGACCATCCCGGCCAGCAGTTGATCCACATTCATCCCGATCCGAATGAACTGGGCAGGGTATATCGCACCGATCTGGCGATATGCGCCGACATGGCAGAGTTCGCCGAAGCGGCGGACCTGTGGGAGGACGGTGATGTCATACCGTTCGATTCAGGCCGCGAAGCCCACGGCGAATGGCGCGAATGGTCGACAGCCAAGCCCGCCGACTGGTCGCTGGACCTCGCCACGTGCGTCGCCTTCATGCGCAAGACCCTGCCCGCCGATACCATGATCTGCAATGGCGCCGGCAATTTCGGCGGGTGGTGGCATCGATACTGGCATTACGACGGCTATCCGGCGCAGCTGGCACCGACATGCGGCGCAATGGGGTATGGCGTTCCCGCCGCCATCGCTGCGGCGCGGCGCTTCCCGGAGCGGACGGTCGTCGCGGTCGCCGGGGACGGCGATTTCATGATGAACGGGCAGGAGCTCGCCACCGCAGTCCAGTTCGGCGTCGACCTGCTGGTCATCGTCGTCGACAATGGCGCCTACGGCACGATACGCATGCATCAGGAAAGGGAATTCCCGGCCCGAATCTCGGCGACCGAGCTCAAGAACCCGGATTTCGCCGCATTGGCCAAGGCCTATGGCGGATGGTCTGCCCGGGCGGAGACGACCTATCAGTTTAAGGACGCACTAGTCGAAGCGAAGGCCGCGAAGGGTCTGCGCCTTATCCATTGCCTGATCGATGTCGAGCAACTGGCGGCAAGCGGCGCGACGGTGACCGGGCTGCGCAGCAGACAGGCCTGACCTTCAGCCCTCGCCGGCCAGTTCCAGTATTACCGCCCATTCCTCAGGTCGGATCTCGGCCACCGACAGGCGCGACAGCCGGATCAGTTCGATGTCGGACAGGCGCGGCTCGCCCTTGATCTGCTTCAGCGTTACCGGCCGCTTCAGCAAGCGGACCGGCTTGACCTTGACCGCATTCCACTTCTGCTCGGGATCGGTAGGGTCCATGATCCCGGCCACGCTGACTTGGCAAATCCCGACGATCTCCAGACCCTCGCGGGAATGGTAGAAGAAGGCCTGGTCGCCGACCTCCATTGCCGCCAGATTGTTCCGGGCGCGGTAATTGCGGACGCCGTCCCACGTCCCTTCCTTTTCCGCGACCAGGTCGTCCCAGCTGTATTTGAAGGGTTCCGATTTCAGCAGCCAATAACGCGCCATGACATTCGATCTCCGGTCGCTCTGCCCGCCGCATTGCAAGCCGGCCATTGCGGAGGAAGGGTTTGAGCGGGCGTAGACAGGCGATTTACGCAATTTTCAACTGCTTCGGGCAAAGAGGTGCCGATCGTCCCCGAAAAGGGACGCAGCACGCGGGGAAACATGGGCATACTGCGGGGCAAGAAGGGGAATGCGCTGGAAACGGCGCGGCGCGACGTTGTGGCGCTCGGCATCGCGGTCGCCGCGATCGTCATGTTCGTGGGCACCGGCAGCGCGGTACTGCCGCAGGTCATCCGGCAATGGACCGACGGAAGCGCGACCGGGCCCGACAGCGTGCTGGTCAATGCTTTGCTGCTCAACATCGCGCTGATCATCTTCGGCTGGCGGCGTTACCGCGAGCTGCGGACCGAGATCGATACCCGGCGCGAGGCCGAGGAACGCGCCCGCGAACTTGCGGAAATAGATCCCCTGACGGGCTGCCACAATCGTCGCAGTGCCACGCACAAGACCGACCAGGCCATTGCCAAGGCCCAGGCCGACAACAAGGCCATCGCCTTCATCATGGTCGATCTAGATAACTTCAAGCTGGTCAACGACCTCAACGGCCACCAGGTTGGAGACGACGTACTGGTCTGCGCTGCGGAAAGAATGCAGGCGATTGTCCCGGCCGATGCATTGCTGGCGCGGCTCGGCGGTGACGAGTTCGCGGTCGTCTATCCCTACGATCGCATCGCGCCCGGCCATGTCGAACACTTCGTCTCCCGCCTTATCGCGAGCGTTTCTGCACCGATGACCGTCCAGTCGCAGCAGGTCGAGATCACGATGTCGATCGGTATCGCGTCCGGAGCAAGCGATCGCAGCGATGCAAGCCGCCCGGTCGACGCACAGTTGCTGATGCACCAGGCCGATATCGCGATGTATCACGCCAAGCGGCAAGGCAAGAACCGGTACTACTGGTTCGAGGAGACGATGGAGAACGAGCTTCGCTTCCGTCACCAGCTGGAAACCGGCATCCGGCAGGGCGTGAAGAACGGGGAATTCATTCCCTACTACGAACAGCAGGTCGATATCGCCACCGGCCAGCTCGTCGGGTTCGAGATGCTTGCACGGTGGGATTCGCCGCAGCTCGGCATCGTCAGCCCTGAAATCTTCATCCCGATCGCCGAAGAAATCGGCGTCATCTCGGAATTGTCAGAATGCCTGATGCGCCAGGCATTCCGTGACGCCCGCGAATGGGATCCGTCGTTGACGCTGTCGGTCAACATCTCGCCGGTCCAGCTGCGCGACCCGTGGTTCTCGCAGAAGATCCTCAAGCTGCTGCTCGAATGCAGTTTTCCGCCGCAGAGGTTGGACATCGAGGTCACCGAGAATTGCCTGCACGAGAACATCGGCGTCGTTCGCTCGATGATCACCAGCCTGAAGAACCAGGGCGTAAAGATCAGCCTCGACGATTTCGGAACCGGCTATTCCTCACTCGCGCAGCTTCGCTCGCTACCCTTCGACCGGATCAAGATCGACCGCAGCTTCGTCAGCGAACTCAACAAGGAAGATGCCAATTCGCAGATCGTCGCCGCGATCATCTCGCTCGGCGCCGGGCTCGACATGCCGATCACCGCGGAAGGCATCGAAGACGGAGTCATCCTCGACACGCTGAAGTCCATGGGTCAGATGAAGGGGCAAGGATACCATTACGGCCTGCCCGAAACCGCCGAGGACGTCAGCCGACGACTCGCCCGGCAGGGCATGCTGGTTGCCCGGCCCGATTCCGGTACCGGCGATGGAGAAGGCCTCGTCGGCACGCAGGAAAGCCGCCGCACGGCCTGACCGAGGGCAATCGCGCCCTTTACCTCGGCCCGCCGCATCCATAGATGCGCGGGGATGCGCGTCCCCTTCACCAAGATGCATGGCCTCGGCAACGATTTCGTCGTGCTCGACGCGCGTGCGGCAACCTTGCCGCCGGTGACCGAAGCGATTGCCCGCGCGCTTGCGGACAGGACCACCGGGATCGGCTGCGACCAGCTTATCCTGCTCTCCGCCAGCGACAGCGCGGATTTCCGCATGCGCATCTTCAACGCCGATGGCGGCGAGGTCGAGGCTTGCGGCAATGCCAGCCGCGCCGTGGCGCTGCTTCATGGGAGCGCGGCGACCGTGGAGACGGCAGGCGGACTGATCGACGTCGCACCGACTCAAGGTGGTGCCCGCGTCGATATGGGTGTGCCGCACTTCGAATGGGATGCCATCCCGCTCGCCTATGCCATGGACACGTTGCACATGCCGGTCGCCTGGGGCGAACTCGAAGCGCCCAGTGCGATCAACGTCGGCAATCCCCATGTGGTGTTTTTCGTCCCCGATGCCGATGCAGTGCCGCTCGACATGATGGGGCCGGGCATCGAAACCGATCCGCTCTTCCCCGACAGGATCAACGTCAATGTCGCCAGCATCAGCGGCAAGGATGCGATCAGGCTGCATGTCTGGGAGCGCGGCGTCGGGCTGACCCGCGCCTGCGGCACCGGGGCCTGCGCCACAGCCATCGCGGCGATGCGGAGAAAGCTGACGGGTCGCAAGGTGACGGTGACCCTGCCCGGCGGGACGCTTGCGATCGAATGGGATGCCGGCGACCGCATCATCATGACCGGCCCCGCGACCGAGAGCTTCCGCGGAAGTTTCGACTGGGGCGACTACGCATGAAGGCGGAGGTCATTTCGCTCGGCTGCCGGCTCAACCTCGCCGAAAGCGAGCAGATCCGCTCGCTGCTCGCGGACGAGGACGACATCGTCGTCGTCAACAGTTGCGCGGTCACCACGGCGGCAGTCCGCCAGACGCGTCAGGCCATCAGGCAGGCGCGCCGTGCGCGTCCCGGCGCGCGGCTGCTGGTCACGGGCTGCGCTGCGGAGATCGAGCGCGGCAGCCTGTCAGCTATGCCCGAGGTGGACGGCTTCATCGACAACATGTCCAAGCTCGATCCCAGAGCATGGAACGTGCCACCGCAGCCGGTGCCTGTGCGCAGCGAGAAGCACACCCGCGCCTTTATCGCCGTGCAGAACGGATGCGATCACGCCTGCACCTTCTGCGTCATTCCGCAAGGCCGCGGTGCCAGCCGCTCGCTCACCGTCGATCAAGTTGCGCGCGAGGTCGAACAGCACCTCGCACTCGGTGCGCGGGAAGTGATTCTGACCGGGGTCGATGTGACTAGCTGGGGTGCGGACCTGCCGGGCCAGCCCCGGCTCGGCGCGCTGGTACGAGGAATACTCGATCTTTTCCCAGGTCTCGACCGGCTGCGTATGTCGTCGCTCGACGGGATCGAGGTCGATCACGAATTGTTCGATCTCTTTGCCGGCAACCCTCGCCTCATGCCGCATATGCACCTGTCGCTCCAGCATGGGCACGACCTGATCCTCAAGCGGATGAAGCGCCGCCACAGCCGCGCGGATGCGGTGGAACTGGTCCGCCGCCTCAAGCAATTGCGTCCCGAGATCGCCATCGGCGCCGACCTCATTGCCGGGTTCCCGACGGAGACCGACGAGCACCACGCAGCCAATCTCTCGATCGTCGAGGAACTCGATATCGTCCACGGCCACGTTTTCCCCTATTCGCCTCGCCCGGGAACGCCAGCTTCCCGCATGCCGCAGATCGACCGCCGGACCGTTCGCGCGCGCGCGGAGGAATTGCGCGCGGCCGTTGCCGTGGTGCGCCATCGCTGGCTGCAAAGGCAGATCGGGCAAGCGCAAACGATTCTCGCCGAGGCCGATGGCTGCGGCTATTCGCCGGGTTACGCCCGCGTCGCGGCACCCGCAGGCACGCAAACAGGAACGATCGTGACAGTTACTCCCACAAAACTCGAACAAGGGCTGCTGGCATGAGCTGGACCGAGCGCCTTTTCGGCGGCTTCAAGAAGACCTCCGAACGGCTGAGCGAAAATCTCAACGTCGCCGCTACCACGGCAGTGCTGGACGAGGCGACGCTCGACGAGGTCGAGGATGCGCTGGTCATGTCGGACCTTGGTCCTTCGGCCGCGGCGCGTATCCGCGCCAAGCTGAAGGAAAAACGTTTCGGCCTGCAAATCAGCGAGCGCGAGCTGAAGGAAGCTGTGGCGGAAGAGATCGCCGCGATCCTGCGGCCGGTGGCCAAGCCGCTGGAGATCACGGCGTTCCCGCGTCCGCAGGTTATCCTCGTCATTGGTGTCAACGGCAGCGGCAAGACCACTACGATCGCCAAGCTGGCCCACTGGCTGCAGGAAGACGACTATGCCGTCATGCTGGCGGCAGGCGACACCTTCCGTGCGGCGGCCATCGCGCAGCTCGCAACCTGGGCCGACCGGCTGGGAGTGCCGATCGTCAAGGGACCGCAAGGCGGAGACCCTGCCAGCATCGTGTTCGACGGGGTCAAGGCCGGGACCGACCGCGGGACCGACGCGCTTGTGGTCGATACCGCAGGGCGCCTGCAGAACAAGCGCGAGCTGATGGACGAACTCGCCAAGATCCGGAAAGTCCTCGGCCGCCTCAACCCCGAAGCACCGCACGACGTGATCCTGGTTCTCGACGCGACGAACGGGCAGAACGCGCTCAGCCAGATCGACGTGTTCAAGGAGGTAGCCGGCGTGACCGGCCTCATCATGACCAAACTCGACGGCACCGCGCGCGGCGGGGTGCTTGTTGCGGCTGCCGAGCAGTACGGCCTGCCGATCCACGCCATCGGCGTAGGCGAGAAAATCGACGATCTGCGGCCGTTCGACCCGGATCTGGTCGCAAGGGTAATTGCAGGGATCGCATGACCACTCAAACCACCCCCGAAAAGAAGCCGTCCGGCTGGCTCAACGTCGCGATCGATTACGGTCCCCTGCTGGCGTTCTTCCTCGCCTATCGATATTTTTCGCCGGTAGAGAGCGATCCGATCGGCGAGGTCGCGGCGATCGTGAAGAGCACCTTTGCCTTCATGATAGCGGCCATCGCCGCCCTGCTGTTCTCGAAGTTCAAGCTCGGCAAGGTGTCGCCGATGCTGCTGTTCTCGACCGCCCTGATCGTCGGCTTCGGCGCCCTGACGATCTTTTTCGGCGACGAGACCTTCGTGCAGATCAAGCCCACGATCATCTATGGCGTAATGGGCACCGCCCTGCTGGTCGGTTGGTGGCGCGGCAAATCGCTGCTCAAGCTGTTGCTGGACACAGCCTTCGAAGGCCTCAGCGACGAAGGGTGGCTGAAGCTGAGCCGCAACTGGGCACTGTTCTTCTTCGTGCTGGCAGGCCTCAACGAATTTCTTCGCTGGTATCTCGATTTCGGCGACTGGCTGGCGGCGAAGCTCTGGGTATTCCTGCCGCTTACCTTCCTGTTCACCTTCACGCAGATACCCATGTTGCTCAAGCACGGGCTGGCGCTCGTCAAGGCCGACGACGTCGTCAAGGACGAGCCGCCGACCGCGGGCTAAATCTTCAGCTGGCTGCCCAATTCGACCACGCGGTTGGTCGGCAGGTTGAAGAATTCCATAGCCGTGGCGGCATTCCGCAGCATCCACGCAAAAATCTTCTCGCGCCAGATCGGCATACCCGGCTCGTCGCTGGGCAGCAGTGTCTGGCGGCTGAGGAAGAAGCTGGTCTGCATCATGTCGAACTTGCCCCCGCAGCGTTCCATCTGCTTGAGCCCTTCGGGCACGTTGGTTTCCTCCATGAAACCGTAGTGCAGGACGGCCCGGTAGATACCCTGTCCGACCTCATTGATTTCGCATCGCTTGTCGGGATCGACGTAAGGTACTTCCGCGATATCGACCGTCAGGATGATGACCCGTTCATGCAGCACCTTGTTGTGCTTGATGTTATGCAGCAGGGCCGAAGGAACTCCGGCGGTGCTCGAGGCCATGAAAATCGCCGTACCCGGCACCCTTGTGGCGCTGTTGTTCGCGCTCTTGGCAAAGATTTCGATGGGCAGCGCTACTTCGCTCATACGTTCGCGCATAAGCTTGCGGCCCCGGTTCCAGGTCGTCAGCAGCGTGAAGATGACGAGGCCGACCAGCAGCGGAAACCACCCGCCGTCTGGCACCTTGATCAGGTTGGCACCGAGATAGGCCATATCGACCACGATGAAGGCACCGACCAGCGGAAGCGCCTTCCACAGCGGCCAGCGCCAGAGCGAGATCAGCACCGCAGCGAGGAGGATGGTGTCGATGAACATCGCGCCCGTCACCGCAATGCCGTAAGCGGCAGCGAGGTTGCTCGATGACTGGAAGATCACCACCAGAGCGATGACCATGATCATAAGACCCCAGTTGATCACCGGGATATAGATTTGCCCTGCGGTCGAGGCGCTGGTGTGCTTGATCTGCATGCGCGGGATGAAGCCCAGCTGGATCGCCTGCTGGGTAAGCGAAAAAGCGCCGGAGATAACCGCCTGGCTAGCGATGATCGTCGCTGCCAGCGCAAGAAACACGACGGGAATCCGCACCGCGTCGGGGATCATCAGGAAGAACGGATCCTTGATAAGCGCCGCAGCGTCGGTATCGGGCGAAAGAACCATCGCGCCCTGCCCCATGTAGTTGAGCATCAGGCACGGGAGAACGAGCACAATCCATGACAGTCCGATGGGCTTGCGGCCGAAGTGGCCCATGTCGGCGTAGAGCGCTTCGGCACCTGTCACCGCCAGCACGACGCTGCCCATGGCGACGAAGGCACGGAAGCCGTCGGTCATGAAGAACGTCAGCGCATTCATCGGATTCAGCGTCTGCAGGATAATTCCGGGCATCTCCACGATGTAGATAATCCCGAGCACGGCCAGGGTTGCGAAATAGCACAGCATAATCGGTCCGAAGAGCCGGCCGACCTTGTCCGTTCCGCGAGATTGCATCGCGAACAGCGCGAACAGGATCGCGATCGCCAGCGGCACGATATAGGGTTTGATGCCCGGGCTGACGTATTGCAGGCCCTCGGTTGCGGAAAGCACCGACATGGCCGGGGTGATCATCGAATCGCCGTAGAACAGGGCGGTCGCGAAGACGCCGAGCAGGATCAGAGGCGCGGTCCATTGCGCACCGCTCGATCGGCGATTGATCAAGGCCAGCAACGCAAGGCTGCCTCCCTCGCCGCGATTGTCCGCACGCATGATCGTCATGACGTATTTGAACGTCACCACCATCATCATCGACCAGAACACCAGGCTCAGGACACCATGGATGTGAACCGGATCGACCTGGATACCGGGAACATCACCGTGCGACGCAAAGGTTTCGCGAAATGCGTAGAGCGGGCTCGTGCCGATGTCGCCGAAAACCACACCGATCGCGCCCAGCGCCAGTTTGGCGACGCCGCTCTTGTGATGATGCCCGCCGGCGGCGGGTTCGTGATCGGATGGGGAGGAAGCTTCGCTCATAAAACCGGTGTGCCCCGACGCTATGGTGATCCATGCAAAAACATGCAGACGCTGCTGGCATCTCCCCGGCCGCAGGCGACGGGCGCGACTAGCAGGCCGCTACATCGCTTGCAACAGGTCACTCTGCGGGTGCAGCGGTGCCGCGCCCCTGCATGCCTTGCTGGGCGGCCATCGCCGCCATCATCCGGTCGAGCGCGAGCACGCGTTCCGCCACGAACTCGCGCCCTTCCGCATCGGGGTCGGATTGCTGCAACCCGCGCACCCATGCCTCGCGGGCGCGTGGCAGGTCACCCTGGCGCAGCGCATTTATGCCGGTAAAGAAAGCCGGACCTGGATTGCCCTCGAGCTTCTCGGCAGCGCGCGACAGCGCGTAATCTGCCGGCTTCGTTACCTGACCGTTGGCGTATTCGACCAGCACGATTCCCAGCGCGAGCCATGCTTCGCCGTCGTCCGGATTGGCAGCGACCACGCCTTGCAGCAATTGCACGGATCGGCGGAAATCGCCCTGGCGGGCAAAGCCGTCGGCGACGGTGACGAAATTGCTCGGCAGATCGCTGGGTGCGAAGAATTCGCGCCGCAATTCGACCAGCACAGGATCGGGCTCGGTTCGGCCGACCGCAGCGGCGGCAGGAGCCGAGGGATAGTCGGGCGAACCCTGCCAGGCATAGCCGGCAAGGCCGAACACCACGATCGCCGCCATGAGCGTCCACAATCCCCGCTGCCCGCGAAGCAGAAGCAGGCCTGCGCCCAAGGCGATCGCGCCTACGGCCCCGACGCCGATCCAGCCGCTCACCGGCGGCGCATCCGGTGCGCGAACAGGGCCGCGGCTGCGAGAAGGAGAGCGATCGGGATCGTAAAGAGCGGCCAGGTGACCGAGTTCACTACCGGCTCGTAGCTGATATAATCGCCGTAGCGCTCGATCATCCAAGCGCGGATGGCCTCGGGATCTTCGCCCGCAGCGATACGGCTGCGCACCTGATGGCGCATGTCCCCGGCGATAGCCGCGTTGCTGTCGTGGATCGACTGCGACTGGCAGGTGAGACAGCGCAGCGTGGCCATTAGTTCAAGCGCCTGCGCTTCCTGCGACGGATCGGCAAGCTGCGTATTGGCGTAGGGGGCCTGCGGCAGCTGGTCCTGCGCCGCTACAGGCGAGGCCAGGAGCGCCAAGACAAGGGCCAGCCGGAAGATCACCGCGCCTTCTCCAGCTCGTCCATCAGCGTGCCCACATCGCGCTCCGCAACCGGTCCGATGAACTGGTAGCGAATGACGCCTTGGCCATCGACGACGAAGGTTTCGGGAACGCCGCTGGCACCGATTGCGACGTGCAATTGCGAGTAATCGTCGCGCACGATCATGCCGTAGGGATTACCGTGGCGGGCAAGGAACAGGTCCATGTTCTCGGGCTTGTCCTTGAGCGCGACCCCGACGATGTTCGCCCCGCGCGACTTCAGCTCTTCAAGCATCGGTGCCTCCGCGATGCAGGGCGCGCACCAGCTGGCCCAGATGTTGAGCAGCTTCGGCTTGCCGTCGCGGAATACGGCTTCGGTCACTTCATTTCCCTGCACATCCTTGAGCGCGAAAGCGGGCACCGGCTTGCCGATCATGCCGCTGCGGACGCTGTCGTCCTTCGGCTGCGTCAGCTGATACGCCGCAATGCCGACGAAAAACAGGAACAGGGCCAGAGGCACCCAGATGACGAGCTTTTTCATTCCGGCAGCTCCTGCGCGCGGCGCACGGCGATGCGACGTTGCACGTCGCGCTTGCGAAGATGAGCGATAATGTGCCCGCCCATGGCCAGCAGACCGCCCAGCGCGATCAGCAGGCCGCCGTACCAGATCATCGTCACGAACGGCTTCCACCACAATCGCAGCTGCCAGCGACCGTCCTCGGTCGGGTCGCCGAGCACCGCGTAAAGCTGGCCGTTCCAGCGGGTTTCGAGCGCGCTTTCGGTGGTTTCCTGCACCGGATCGGTGAAGGTCCGGGCTTGCGGCCGGAGTTGGTGGACCACACCGCCGTCCGTTACCGACAGGCGTGCTTCGAGCGCGGTCCAGTTCGGCCCCGCCGTCGGCGTGACGCTGTCGAGAGTCACGATCCAGTCCCCGACGACGGTCTTTTCGCCCGGGCTCAATGCCGCGAGCTTTTCCCGTGTGAAGGCCGCTTCGCTGGCCATGCCGAACATCGCCACCGCAATGCCGAAGTGGGCCAGCACCATGCCCCATGTCGTCATCGGGACGCGGCGCAGGTTGCGGCGCCAGAGGGGCTGGAGGCTCGCGACGGCCAGCGCGGCGGACAGCGCCAGGCCCAGCGTGGCCAGCACCCCGTGCCCACCGACAATCGCAACGATCCCAAAGGCGGCGAGCAGGATGATCGCCGTCAGTATGACCGGCCTGGCGATGCGCGCCGGATTGTCCTGCCGCCAACGAAGCAGCGGGCCGACACATAGCACCAGCACCAGTGGGACGAAAAACACCGCGCTGACCGGATTGAAGTATGGGGGGCCGACGGAAACGCGGGTGCCCATGGCTTCGGTCAGGAGCGGATAGAGCGTGCCGAGCAGGACCACACCGAGGATTGCGCACAGCATTACGTTGTTGAACACCAGCGCGCTTTCGCGGCTGGCCACGGCAAAGCGCTCCCCCTCGGCAATGCTGCCGGACCGCAGCGCGAACAGCGCAAGCGCGCCGCCGATATAGATCGCCAGCAGGATGAGGATGAAAAATCCGCGTTCGGGATCGACAGCAAATGCGTGGACGCTCGTGAGTACGCCGGATCGCACCAGAAACGTCCCGAGCATGCTCATCGAGAAAGCGATGACCCCCAGCATGACCGTCCAGGTCCGCAAGGCATCGCGGCTCGCCAGAACGCTGACGGAGTGAAGCAAGGCGGTTGCCGCCAGCCAGGGCATGAGCGACGCGTTCTCGACCGGATCCCAGAACCAGTACCCGCCCCAGCCAAGCTCGTAATAGGCCCAATAGGACCCGGCGGTGATGCCGATCGTCAGAAACACCCAAGCGGCAAGCACCCACACCCGCATCGCACGGGCAAAATCCGGCGTAACCTGCCTGGTGATCAAAGCGCCGACGACAAAGCTGAAGGCGACCGACAGTCCGACATAGCCGATATAAAGTGTCGGCGGGTGGAACGCCAAACCGATATCCTGCAACAACGGGTTGAGCCCGGCCCCGGTCAGCGCCGGCGAAGGCAGGCGCTCGAACGGATTTGACGCGAACAGGAGGAAGGCGAAGAAGCCAAGCGCGACGAAGCCTTGCGCCGCGAGTGTGGCCTGCATGGTGGTTTCCGGCAGGCGCCGCTCAAGCCAGGCGATCGCTGCCCCGGCCAGCGCCATGACGGTAACCCAGAGCAACATGGAGCCTTCATGATTACCCCATGCACCGCTAAGCTTGTATATCAGCGGCTTGTCAGGATGCGAGTTGGCCGCCACCAGCTTGACCGACAGATCGGTGATCGCGAACATCCAAAGCAAGCTGGCGAAGGCGATGGCGAGCATCAGGGCCTGCATGATCGCCAGCGGGCGTGTCAGTTGCCCGATTTCCGCTCCCTCTTCGCGCAGCGCCAGCGCCCCGCAGGCCAGCTGCGCGAGACTGAGGGCGGCGGCAATCCAAAGCGCTGCAAGACCGATCTCGGGGATCACGTCGCGGGCGCTTCCTCGAGCGTTTCGGGCGTTTGGTGGCCCTGCATGTCCTGCAGTTCGCGGGGCACATAGTTTTCGTCATGCTTCGCGAGGAGATTGTCGGCGAGGAAAGTGCCGTCGGGCTGGTAGGTCCCTTCCGCAACGACGCCCGACCCTTCCACGAACAGGTCGGGCAGGATGCCGGCGAAACGCACGGGCACATTGGCTTCGCCGTCGCCCACCTCGAAGACGACGGTGACCCCATCGGCCTGCGTCTCAAGCGAGCCCTGCTGCACCATCCCGCCCAGCCGGACCGCCTGCGTCGGCGAAGGCCTTTCGGCCGCGATCTGACTCGGCGTGTAGAAATAGTTCGCTTGGTTGCGCAGTGCCCATGCCGCGAGCAAACCTGCTCCGACGAGCGCAACGAGCGCGATCACGACCAGGACGAGCCGTTGGTGCTTGGCCTTGAGTGCGCTCATTTGCCCCGAACCTTGTCCCGGCGCGCCTCGGCACGCTTCATGGCAAACCAGCTCCATGCGACCGTTGCCAAAGTCCCCGCGACGCCGAGCGCATAGGCGGCGAGCACGAAGTCCCACTGGTCGAGCGCCTCGCGCATCATATGGCCTCCATCGCACGGCGGCGCAGCCGCGCGTCGGCCTGAACATCGGCCAGCAACGCGCGCATGCGGGCAAGAACCACGCCCCCGAAGATCAGCGAGAAGCCGATGGTGGCGATCAGCAGCGGCCAGAGAAACTCTGGCGAAATCGCGCTCTTTCCCATTGTGATCGAGGGCGGTTGGTGAAGCGAATTCCACCACACCACGCTGCGATTGATGATCGGGATATTGATCGCGCCGACCAGCCCGAAGATCGCGGGGATGCGGGAAGAGGCACCCTCGCGCTCGGTCGCCTGCGCCAGCGCCAGATAGGCGGCATAAAGGAACAGCAGCACGAGCATGCTTGTCAGCCGCCCGTCCCACACCCACCACGTGCCCCAGGTGGGACGTCCCCAGATCGAACCGGTGGCAAGGCAGAGCGCCGTGAAAACCATACCGGGTACCGCCGCGGCGCGAGCCGCCAGGGCGGCCAGGGGATGGCGCCAGACCAGATAGACCAGGCTTGAGATCGCAATCGCGCTCCATCCGCCCATTCCGAGCCAGGCTGCCGGCACATGGATGTAGAGGATGCGGACGGTTTCGCCCATCAAGCGGTCCGGGGGAACCTGCGTCAGCCCCCACCACAAGGCGCCCGCCGTAACCACAAGTCCGCTCGCCAGCAACAGCGGCGTCAGCCAGCTGGCAAGCGACAGAAACCGTTTGGGATTGGCGAAAGCGTGCATCGAGATGGGCCTGCGGAGCCTCTAGCCCGCGCCGTCCCGGCCCGCAAGCGAGACCGAAGCCCTATCGTCAGCGACCGATCAGCTTTTGCGCCATCCGGTCGGCGACCACGTCGGACGAAACCCCGCTGCTGTCACTTTCCTGCCAGATCTGCACAAGTCGTCCGGGGATTTGGGCGATGCGCTTGCGCACTTCGTTGATTCCGCCTGCACTGCCCGATTGCCGGTCGAGATATTCCTGCGCCACGCTGATGATGCCGCCTGCGTTGATGACATAGTCGGGTGCGTACAGAATGCCGCGTGCCGCCAGCATTTCGCCATGCTTGGCCCGGGCGAGCTGGTTGTTGGCACCGCCGGCGACGATCGGGCAATCGAGCCTGGCGATACCTTCATCGTCGAGGATTGCGCCCAGCGCGTTGGGGCTGAAAACATCGCAAGCAACGCTCATGATCGCATCCGGCGCCACTGCAGTGCCGTCCAGCTCCTGCGCCAGGATGGCGGCTCGTTCCTCGTTGATGTCCGACAGGGTCAGCTTGGCGCCGTCCTTCGCCAGCAGACGGGCAACACCGCTGCCGACGCTGCCGGTGCCCTGGAGGGCGACGTGAACGCCTGCGACGCTGTCCTTGCCCAGCTTGTGCTGCACGGCAGCCTTGATACCGAGATAGATCCCCATCGCGGTGTAAGGGCCAGGGTCGCCGCCGGCAGCGCCTTCGCCAGCGACGGGCAGGCCCGAGACATGGCTGGTCCGCTGCGACACCGCAACCATGTCGGCTTCGCTGATGCCGACGTCTTCCGCCGTCACGTAGCGACCGCCAAGCGCCTCGACCGCATCGCCGAACGCGGCGAGCATTTCGGGCGTCTTGGTCTTGCCCGCATCCGCCAGGATCACCGCTTTGCCCCCGCCCATCGGCAGGCCGGCCATGGCGTTCTTGTAGCTCATTCCGCGGCTGAGACGCAGTGCGTCGCGCATCGCGGCCTTCGGGTCTTCGTAATGCCAGAAACGGGTGCCACCTGCCCCTGGACCGAGATGGGTCGAGTGGAGCGCAATGATCGCGGTCAGGCCGCTGCTGCGGTCGTGCACGAGTTGGACCAGCTCATGATCGTCGTAATCCGCTTCGGTCCAGAATGCCGTCATCGCGTTCATCGTCCCCTGCCCCTGATTGCGGGTGGATAAGCAGGGCAGGACGGGGAAAAATGGGGCGATCGAGGGGTCTCGAACCCCCGACCTCCGGTACCACAAACCGGCGCTCTAACCAACTGAGCTACGATCGCCACAAGCCCCGAACAAGCCGTGTGAGACGGGGCTGTTACGCCGTTCCGGGCACCCGTCAAGGGCACCCGAACGCGGGGGCGAGCCTGTTGCACAGAGCGCCTTCCATGTGAAGCGAAAAGTGCATTTGCAAAGACACCGCGCAAGATTGTTACGCGCGTTTGCAGCAGCCTTCCGGCCCGCTAGAGAAAATACATGCTTTCTCCTGGCGAATCCTCTTCCGAACGCCTGGCCATGTATGGCGGCGTCCAGCGGCTGCCGTTCGACAAGCTCGAGCTGTTCCAGCGCAAGGATTTTCTGCCGCCGGATCTGTGCGCCGAACTGATCGAGCTGATCGAGGCGGGCCGCCGCCCCTCGACCCTGGCCGATCACAACGGCGACCAGTATTTTCGCACCAGCGAAACCTGCGACCTCGCCGCGAGCCAGCCTGCGGTGCAGCGATTGGAGGAGCTCCTCCAAGCACTGAATGGGATCGACCCGGCCCATGGCGAGCCGGTCCAGGGCCAGCGCTACGATGTCGGGCAGGAATTCAAGCCCCATGTCGACTGGTTCAATCCGCACGGACAGGACTGGGAGAAATACTGCGCGGTCGCCGGCCAGCGAACCTGGACCTTCATGATATACCTCAACGATGTAGAGGCGGGCGGCGCCACGCGCTTCAAGGTTCCGAAACGCAACTTCCAGCCGGAGACCGGTAAACTGCTGGCCTGGAACAACCGCCGTCCCGATGCGAACGGCGCGCTGGTCGGGAACGTCAACACCATGCACCACGGGATGAAGGTGCGCAAAGGGGTGAAATACGTGATCACCAAATGGTACCGGGAAAGACCTTGGGGTTGGTGAACTCCCGGGCCGAGGTCGTCGCCGTGTGCCGCTCGGACGGGCACGGCTTTTCGAAGCTGGCGTGCAACCGGATCGATTTGATCGCAGGCTTCGGTGTCGATGGCGATGCGCACGCCGGCCAGACCGTCCAGCACCGATCGCGCGTGCGTTTGAACCCGAGCCAGCCCAATCTCAGGCAGGTGCATCTGATCCAAACCGAGTTGTTCGAAGAACTGGCAAGGAAGGGATTCTCGATTTCGCCCGGCGATCTCGGCGAGAATATCGCGACCAGCGGCATCGACCTGCTCGGGTTGTCGCGCGACACTTTGCTGAACATCGGCGACAGCGCGATCTTGCGGGTCACGGGACTGCGCAATCCTTGCGCGCAGATCGAGGCCTTTGCGCCCGGCTTGCTCCGCCAAGTCGTCGAGAAGACGGGCAAAGCCACGATCCGAAAAGCCGGCATCATGGCGATCGTCGAGCATGGCGGTGCTGTCAGACCCGGCGATGCGATCGTCGCCACCGCGCCAGCCGGACCGCACATACCGCTTGAGCGCGTCTGAAACGAAAAAGGCGGCCCCGTCGGACCGCCCTTCCCTCGCAGCTTGCGCTGCAAACTGGTGAAAGCTTACTTCTTCAAAGAAAGCCCGCCGAAGCGCTTGTTGAACTGGGCAACGCGGCCACCTTCCTGGATCTGCTGCTTGCCGCCGGTCCAGGCCGGGTGGCTGGTCGGATCGATTTCGAGCGCCAGCGTGTCGCCTTCCTTACCCCAGGTCGAACGGGTCTGGAATTCGGTGCCATCGGTCATCTTGACCGTAATGGTGTGGTAGTCGGGGTGCCCTTCGGCCTTCATGTCACTGTCCTTTGCATATGACCGGTTCCGACCGGTCGGCAATCTCGGGAAAGGCGCGCGCATAAAGGCGCGACGTCCAAATATCAAGCGTTGTGTACCTAGGCCGGCGGATCGGCGATCATGGCGGTGAATTCCGCCTCGCTCGAAGTGACGCCCTCGACGCTGGCGGTGCCCTTGAACTTGTAGACCCGGCTACGCTTTTGCGTGAATTCGACCTCGAGATCGAGCAGGCAGCCGGGCGTGACCGGCTTGCGGAATTTGGCGTTCTCGATCCCCATGAAGAATACCAGCTTGCCGGTACCGGCCAGTTCCAGCGTCTCGATGCCGAGGATCGCCGCAGCTTGGGCCATGGCCTCGATCTGCAACACACCGGGCATGATGGGCGCGCCGGGGAAATGGCCCTGGAAGAACTCTTCATTCATTGTCACGGCCTTCACCGCGTGAATCCGTTCGCCCAGGGTCATCGATTTGACCCGGTCCACCAGAAGCAACGGATAGCGATGCGGCAGGGCTTTCAGCACCCGCTGGATATCGAAAGCGCCCTGCTCGCTCATCTGTCCGTTGCCCCGGTAGGTTGGCTTAGCGGCCGGTCGGCTGCTGCTGAGCCGGCTGCGGCGCACCCTGCTGGCGCTGCGCGGCAGCCTGCTGTGCGGCGGCGACCATGATCATCTGCTGCAGCGATTGGTGCATTTCGGCAGCTTCGCGGCGAGGCTGATATCCGGTCGGGGGCGTCGTCGTGACGGCCGGAACCAGACGGTCGAGCGCGGCAAGGATGTCCGGGCTCACATTCGCGCCCTCGGCAGCGTATTGGAACGCCTCGGGAGCCAGCATGATCTGGATCTTCTTGTTCTGGATCACCTGCTGCTGCGCTTCGCCATAGCGGCCGAGCAGCTGCTCGATGACGTAATACTGCGCCAGGACGATCGGATCGCTGATCGTCGCGATCTGGTTTTCCTTGTCGCGGATCTGCTGGATGATTGCCGGCTGAGCGTCGACTTCCGCCTGCGACACATTGCGATCGCCATTGGTGTCGAGCCCCTGCTGAAGCGTGTTCACCTCGGTGCGCAGGGCGGTGACCTGCTGGATCTCGGTGGCGAAAGCGGTGCTGATGGCGCGGTAGCCGTCGACGCGCGCCTTAGCCTGCAGAATCACCGCTTCGGGGCTACTGGTCGCGATACCGGCGACCTGGGCCTGCGCTGGAACGCTGGCTGCACCGGTGGCGGCCACTGCCAGGGCAGCAGCCATAGTCGTCTTGAAGAGGGATTTCATCAGAACTGGGTTCCTACGTTGAAAGTGAAGAGCTTGGTATCGTCGCCCTCGGCCTTTTTAAGGGCGTAAGCCAAATCGATCCTGAACGGACCGAAGGGCGAGTTCCAGTTTACCCCGATGCCGGCCGAAACGCGCGGGCTTGCGGTATCGCCGAGGAAGACTTCCTGGAACGGATCGATGGTCTGGTTGAGCGGCGAGTTGGCCACGCCGGTCGTGGGATTGATGGCATCGGTCGTCGGCAGGCCGGCGGCAGTGATGAACAGCGGCCGCCCTTCCGAATCGCGCAGCTGGAACTGCAGGCCGCCGGGGAACGGGCTTTGCTGCAAAGTCGGGGCTTCGACGCTGAACAGCGCGCCGACGTCGACGAAGACCGATGGACGCAGGCCCAGGTCCGACGCGCCGCTGCCGAGAGGGATCTCCAGCTCGGCACGGCCGAGGTAATAGGCGTTGCCGCCGATCGCATCGTCGGAAATCCGGTTGCGATCAGTTACGAGCAGCGGCTTGCCGGTGCCGTCATCGATGATCGGCTGGCGCAGCACGCGCGGGCCCACGCCGCGAATGTCGAACCCGCGGAACTGAGGCTCGCCAAGGAAGAAGCGGTCGGTCAGGCGAACGTCGTCCACCCCTGCCCCGCCACGGTCTTCGAGACCCTTGATCCAGCCACCTTCGGCCTGAAGCGAGAAGACGAAATTGCCGAGGACCTGCCAGAACTGGCGGGCGCTCGCCGTCGCCTTGAGATAGTTTACCGACCCGCCAAGGCCTGCATAGCTCATGCCGAAAGCGATCTGCCGGCCGCGCGTCGGGCGGTAGCGGCTGTTGAGCGAATCGAACACCAGATTGGCGCCGACGATCGAGCTCGTCCGCTTGCCGATTACGTCGCACAGGAAACGACCCGCCAGGAGCGGCTCGCAGGTCCGCACGCCGTCACCGTCGAAGTCGGAGAAGAAGGTGTTCTCGTCGAGCGTGATGTCGTCAAAATTGAGCGTGTAGCTGCCGACCAGCGACAGGTATTCGCTGAGCGGAACGCCGACACGCAGCGAACCGCCGGTGGTGGTCTGCTGATAGGTCGTGTTGCGATCGTTGCCGACGAAGTTGAAGCTGTTGAGATCGCGGCGATAGATATCCGCGCCGAGCGAAATGTTCCGGTCGAACAGATAGGGTTCTAGGAAGCTCAGGTTGGCCGACCGCGAATAGCGCGACCATTGCACGCTGGCACCGACCGTCTGGCCGCGGCCGCGGAAGTTGCGCTGGCGGATGGAGGCCGCAAGCAGGAAGCTTTCGATCGACGAGAAACCGGCCGACAGCTGCAATTCGCCGGTGGGCTGTTCTTCGACATTGGCCTCAAGAATGATGCGGTCGGGAGACGCGGTCTCCTTCTGCTCGATCTCGAATTGCTCCTGAAAGAAGCCGAGCGAGTTGATGCGGTTGGTCGATCGCTTAACGGCCAGGCTGTTGAAAGCGTCGCCCTCGGCGATGCGCATCTCGCGCCGGATGACTTTGTCCTGCGTCAGCGTGTTGCCGTTGACATCGACCCGCTCGACATAGACGCGGGGCGCTTCGTTGAGCACCAAGGTCACGTCCATGGTCCGCTCGTCGCGGTTGCGGACGAACTGCGGGCGAACCTCGGCAAAGGCATAGCCGAAGGTGCCGGCCAGTTCCTGCAGTTGCTCGGTGACGTCCTCGATCGTCTTGGCGTTGTACCAGTCGCCGTTCTTGATGGCGAGCTGCGAGGTCATGGTGTCGCTGTCGAAGTCGCGCAGGTTGCTGTTCACCTTGACGTCGCCGAACTTGTAGCGTTCGCCCTCTTCCACGACATAGGTGATGATGAAGTCGCGCTTGTCAGGCGTCAGTTCTGCCACGGCCGAAACCACGCGGAAATCGACATAGCCTTCGGTCAGGTAGAATTCGCGCAGCTTCTGCTGGTCGAAAGCCAGGCGATCGGGATCGTAGCTGGTGTTGCCGCTGAGGAAATTCTGCAGCCTTGATTCCCTGGTGACCATCTCACCCTTGAGCTTGCCGTCGTCGAACACCTCGTTGCCGATGATGTTGATCTGGCGAACCTTGGACTTCGGTCCTTCGTTGATCTCGAACACGAGGTCGACGCGGTTCTGGCTCAGTTCAACGGTCTTCGGCTCGACCGTGGCGGCGAAGCGGCCCTGACGCTTGTAGAGTTCGATGATGCGAGCGACGTCGGCGCGCACCTTGGAGCGGGTAAAGATCTGGCGCGGGGCGAGCTTGATCTCGGGCGCGATCTTGTCTTCCTTGAGGCGCTTGTTGCCTTCGAGGATGATGCGGTTGATGACCGGGTTTTCGACCACCTCGATGACGACATTCCCGCCGTCGTTGCGCACATTCGCACTGGCGAAGAGTTCGGTCGCGTAGAGGTCCTTCAGCGCCTGGTCGGCGGCGGCCTGCGTGTATTCCTGACCGCGGCGAAGCTGAATGTATGTGAGGATCGTATCGGGCTCGAGCCGCTGGGCTCCTGTGACCGTGATCGACTCGATAGTCTGGCCCAGCGCAGGCGGAGCCACGGGTGCGGCGACCGGCGCGGAGGCGGCGTCCTGCGCCATGGCCGGCGCGGTCAGCGGCAACCCGGCGAGGATCGTGCCCGACAGCAGCGCCAAGGCGCGTACCCTGGTGGGCGAACGCCCCTTCGCCGATGCGGAAATACGCGAAACAGGGGTACAGCCCATGCCGGTGCCATTCATTGCGGAAGTTTTCCCGTCCAGTTTCCTACCCGGCCCACAGCTCGCCTGCCTGGCGCATCGGGTGCCGGATCGATGATTAATCCGCCGCCCTCTGCCCGATGCATCGTTCCCGATCAAGCAGGAGGTTGCCGTTACGACCCTCCGATATCGACCTGTCCCCGACTATCACCCAAGCGGCGAAAGCGAGATCAGGTCGTTGAAGGTGACGAACAGCATCAACATGAGCACGAGAGCCATGCCGGTGCGATACGCCAACTCCGTTCCACGGGGGCCGACCGGCTTCCGGCGGACAGCCTCTGCCGCATAGAAAGCCAGGTGCCCGCCGTCGAGGCCGGGAATTGGCAGGAGGTTGATGAATGCCAAGTTAAGCGAAATCAGCGCTGCAAAGTTGACGAAAGACATCCAGCCGAGGCTGAGTTGCTCGCCTGAATATTTGGCGATCTTGATCGGTCCGCCGAGTTCCTTGACCGATCGCTGGCCGGTCACGATCTGTTTGATGCCGGTGACCATCATGGCGGTCATGCGGCCGGTTTCCTCTACCGCCATGACCACCGAATCGAGCGGACCCTGACGGACGAATTCGGTTTCCGCGGCCGCTGCCTCGATGCCGATCAGGCCGATGCGCGAGGGATTGCCGAAGCGGTCGGTCACTTCCATGCTCATGGTCCGCACGGCGAAATCCAGCGGCCTGCCGCCGCGCTCTACCCGGACGTCGAGAAGCTGGTCGGGATAGGCCATGACGGCCTGCTGCACGTCCATCAGCTTTTCGACCCGCTCGCCCTCGACGGCGACGATGCGGTCGCCGATCTCGATTCCGGCCTTTTGCGCGGGCGAGCCTTCGGGGAAGGCGGCGATGGTCAGCTGCTGTTCGGCGTCCTTCGCCACGGGCTGGCCGATCGCCATAAAGAAGCCGGCGAAAATCGCCAGCGTGACGAGAATGTTCGCCGCCGGACCCGCGGCCACGATCAGCGCGCGCTTGCCGAGCGGCGCGTGATGGAAGCTGCCTTCGCGCTCGGCCTCGTCGGCGGAGTCGATCGCCTCGCTGTCGGGGATGCTCGCCGGGTTCATGTCGCCTTTGAACTGGACGTATCCGCCCAGCGGCAGCGCCGACAGCCGCCAGCGCGTGCCGTGCCGGTCGGTGCGCCCGAACAGTTCCTTGCCGAAGCCGACCGAGAACACCTCGGCCTTCACCCCGCACCAGCGGCCGACAAGGTAATGGCCCAGCTCATGCAGTGTGATGAGCGGCCCCAGCAGCAGCAGGAAGCCGAGGATGTACATCCAGAAGGGCGGCGCTTCGAACATTTCAGGCAGTCTCCAGCAGCGCGGCGGTCCGCGCCCGTGTCTCGCTGTCTATCGCAAGAACATCCTCGAGCGAAGCCGGGGCGGCACTGCCGGCGGCACCGTCGAGAATGCGGGCGACGGTTAGCGGGATACGCGTGAACCCTATCTGACCGGCGAGGAAGGCGGCAACGGCGACTTCGTTGGCGGCGTTGAGCATCGCCGGCGCCGCCCCGCCCGCCGTGATCGCGTCGCGGCACAGGCGCGTGGCCGGAAAGACATCCTCGCGCGTAGCCTCGAAGGTCAGCTGGCCGATGGCAGGCAGGTCCAGCGGTGCCATCGGCGTTTCCATGCGCCGCGGCCATGCGAGGCACGAGGCGATCGGTACGCGCATGTCGCTGGGACCTAGCTGCGCCAGGATGGACCCGTCGCGATATTCGACCATCGAATGGATGATGCTCTGCGGATGGACCACGATCTCGATCCGGTCGAGCCCGACGGGGAACAGATGATGGGCCTCGATCAGTTCGAGCCCCTTGTTGAACATGGTCGCGGAATCGATCGTGATCTTGGCGCCCATGTCCCAGTTGGGGTGCTTCAGCGCCTGTTCGCGCGTGACGGACGCCAGCTGTTCGGCATCGAGGGTGCGGAAGGGCCCGCCGCTGGCTGTCAGGATGATGCGGCGGACATCGGCGATGTCGTTTCCGGCAAGGCACTGGAAGATCGCGTTGTGCTCGGAATCGGTCGGCAGCAGGGTCGCACCGTGCCTTGCCACCGCCGCCTTGAGAATCTCGCCGGCGGAGACCAGCGCCTCCTTGTTGGCGAGCGCGATGGTGCCGCCCTGCTCGATCGCCGCCATCACCGGTGCCAGTCCCGCACAGCCGACGATCGCCGCCACGGTGATGTCGACCGGTCGCGCCGCCGCCTCGCACAGCGCTTTCGCGCCGCCCGCCGCCTCGATCCCGCTGCCGGCCAGCGCATCGCGAAGTTCGGGCAGGCAGGCTTCGTCGGCGACCACGGCCACCTTGGCGGAAAACTCGCGCGCCAGCGCCGCCAGTTCGGCGACGTTGCAATTGGCCGTCAGGGCCTCGACCCGCCAGGCTTGGCGGTCGTGCCGGATCAGGTCGAGCGTCGAGGTCCCTACCGAACCGGTTGCGCCCAGGATGGTGACCGACCGCATGGTACTAGATCATTCCCGCCATGCCGGCGAGATAGCCGACCACGATGCTGACCGGCAGCAACCCGTCGATCCGGTCGAAAATGCCGCCATGGCCCGGAATCAGCTTCGAGGAGTCCTTGACCCCCGCCTTGCGCTTGAGCCAGCTTTCAAAAAAGTCACCGCATTGCGCCAGCACCGCCAGCCCCGCTCCGGTGGCGATGATGATCGAGAATTCGGTCTGCAATTCCGACGCCATGTCGGCAACAGCGTAACCGCCGATGGAAAAATGCACCATCGCCAGCCCGGTCACGAAGAGGGCCGCCCCGATCATCCCCCCGAAGAGGCCCGCCCAGGTCTTGGATGGGCTGATGCTTGGCGCGATCTTGGGGCCGCCGATGGCCCGGCCAAAGAAATAGGCGAAGGTGTCGGTGAAGACGACGATGCCGATCGCGGCGCCGAAGGCCTGCAGCGGCAACTGGATCATCGCCGCCGCGGCCAGCCCGATGTAGACCGCGCCCGCCAAGATGCCTGCGAGACGGTAGGGGATATTCTGCGTCGCCTTGACCACGAGCAGCAGGAATTCGACGAAACAGGCGAGCGCAACCGCGGCAATCAGCCACATCTTGTAGGGGTCGTTGAACCACAGCGCGACCGCGACGATGGCCAGCATGACGACGGCCGATGCGACCCGCACCGGCAGGTCCGGATTGCCCTTGGCCTTCGCCGGTTCGTCCACGGCATCGACAGTATCGACAGTCTCAACGTCCGCCAAAACGTCTCTCCCGGTTGGCAAATTCCTCCAGCGCCTGCGCCAGATGCGCCGGCGTGAAATCGGGCCACAGCGTATCGACGAACATCATCTCGGCATAGGCCGCCTGCCACAGCAGGAAATTCGACAGGCGCACTTCGCCGCTGGTCCGTATCAGCAGGTCGAGCGGCGGCAGTCCGGCGGAGAAGAGGTTGGCCTCGATGCTTTCCGACGTGATTTCACCGGCGGCCGCCGCAGCCTTGGCGGCATGGACGATTTCGGCCTGCCCGCCGTAGTTGAGCGCCACCGCCAGTGTGCGCGAGCCCTTGGCGGTCTGCTCCAGCGCCTCTTCCAGCATGGCGACGATATCGGGCGCCAGAGCGCGCCAGTCGCCGAGGATGTGGAGTTTCACGTCGTTGGCGATGAATTCCGGCAGGTCGGATTTGATGAACTTGCGCATCAAATCCATCAGGTCGTCGACCTCTTCCTCGGGCCGCTTCCAGTTTTCGGAGCTGAAGGCGTAGAGCGTCAGGCATTCGACCGGAGTATGTTTCAGGCCGCGCACCAGTTCGCGCACAGCCTCCACGCCCTTGCGATGCCCCATCGCGCGCGGCAGGTGCTTGCGCTTGGCCCAGCGGCCGTTGCCATCCATGATGATGGCGACATGGCGGGCGACAGTCACAGCCCTCTCCCCTTCAGGGGAGAGGGTTGGGAGAGGGGAAACCCAGGGCAGCGCATGGGAGCACGGCCCCCACTCCCCGACCCTCTCCCCTGAAGGGGAGAGGGAGTTTTCACTGCGTCATGATTTCCTTTTCCTTGGCCTCTGCCGCGCTGTCCGTCTCGGCCACATACTTGTCGGTCATCTTCTGGACCTCGTCTTCGGCGCGCTTGCGCTCGTCTTCGGAGATGTCCTTCTTCTTCTCGTCGTCCTTCAGCGCTTCGTTGGCGTCGCGGCGGACGTTGCGGATGGCGACCTTGGCCTTCTCGGCATATTGCCCGGCGAGCTTGGCCAGTTCCTTGCGGCGGTCCTCGGTCAGGTCGGGCAGCGGCAGGCGAAGCGTCTGGCCGTCGATCATCGGGTTGAGGCCCAGGTTGGCCTTGGCGATGCCCTTCTCGACCGCGATCAGGTTCGACTTGTCCCACACCTGCACGCTCAGCATGCGCGGCTCGGGGGCGGAAACGGTCGCCACCTGGTTCAGCGGCATCATCGAGCCGTAGACTTCGCACACCACCGGATCGAGCAGGCTGGTGTTGGCGCGGCCGGTGCGCAGCCCGCCAAGGTCGCTTTTCAGCGCCTCGACAGCGCCCTTCATGCGGCGTTCCACGTCCGCCTTGTCATACTTCGGCATTGCTCAACCTTCCTTCTGCACTATCGTCTGGGCGCCCTCGCCCGCCAGCACCCGCGCGAGATTGCCCTTTTCGCGGATCGAGAAGACCACGATGGGAATGTCGTTATCGCGGCACAGCGCCACGGCGGAGGCGTCCATGACCTTGAGATTGTCAGCCAGCACCCGGTCGTAACTGACTGTGTCGTAACGCTTCGCGTCAGGATTTTTCTTGGGATCGCTGTCGTAGACCCCGTCGACACTGGTCCCCTTGAGCAGCGCGTCGCAGCGCATTTCCGCCGCGCGCAGCGCCGCACCGCTGTCCGTGGTGAAATACGGCGCGCCGACACCGGCGGCAAAGATCACCACGCGTCCTTTTTCGAGGTGCCGCTCGGCCCGGCGGCGAATGACCGGTTCGCACACCTGGTCCATCTGCACCGCGCTCTGCACCCGGGTCTGGACGCCGATCTGCTCCAGCGCGTTCTGCATCGCCAGCGCGTTCATCACCGTTGCCAGCATGCCCATGTAGTCGGCCTGCGCCCGGTCCATCCCCTGCGCCGCGCCGGCCATTCCGCGAAAGATATTGCCGCCACCGATGACGAGGCAGATCTGCAGGCCGCGATCCTTGGCCGCCTTCACTTCCTTCGCCAGTTCGAGCACGAAGGAAGGATCGATGCCAAACTGCTGGTCCCCCATCAGGACCTCGCCCGACAGCTTCAGGAGGATGCGTTTGGCGGACGAGAGCGGCATGGGCTGCGAGAATCCTTGCGATTGCGGGGTGGCGGTTCCCTTAGCGAGCAAGCTACAACGGCGCAAAGGGAAAGGGTCTGCACGGCCTGTGCAGGAACGGGGGAGACGGCGGGATGAAGCGCAAGCTGCTGTGGAGTGTTCTGGTGCTGCTGGTGCTGGCAGCCGGGACCGTGGTGCTGTTCCAGCGCCAGGTCGGCGAGCGGCTGTTCGCGCAGGCGGCGGCCAGCCGTGTCGGCAGCGGCGGACTGCAGCTCGCCGACGGGCTGCACCTGGTGCTGTGCGGCACCGGGTCGCCCCTGCCCAATCCAGACCGCGCCGGGCCGTGCAATCTCGTCGTCGCGGGCAGGCAGGCTTTCGTGGTCGACATCGGCGAAGGCGGGGCGCGAAACCTCAACCTGATCGGGTTCGATATAGGATCGCTGGACGGGGTGCTGCTCACCCATTTCCATTCCGACCATATCGACGGCATGGGCCCGCTGGCGCTGTTCCACTGGACGCAAGGTAGCGCCAGGGCCCCCTTGTCGCTCTATGGACCGCAAGGCGTCGAACGCATCGCCGAAGGCTTCAACGCGGCCTATGCGCTGGACCACGCCTATCGCATCGCCCACCATGGCCCCAGGATCGTCCCGCCGACAGGCGGCGGATTGCGAGCCCTGCCCTTCGCCATCGTTGCAGGTCCGGTCGTGGTGCTGGAACGGGAGGGCCTGAAAATCACGGCCTTCCTCGTCGATCACGATCCCGTGCGCCCGGCAGTCGGATACCGGTTCGACTACAAGGGACGGTCCATCGTCATCAGCGGCGACACTGCCCGCACCGCCTCGGTGGAGCGCGCCGCCAAGGGCGCCGACATTCTCGTCCACGATGCCCTGCAGCCGAAGCTGGTCGCCGCCCTGACCGGTGCGCTGGACGAGGGCGGGCAGGCCGGCACGGCACAGATCACCCGTGACATTCTCGACTACCACGCCTCGCCGGAGGACGCCGCCAGCAGCGCGCAGGCAGCGGGCGTGAAGCGACTGGTGTTGTCCCACCTCGTCCCGCCGATACCCAACGCATTCTTCTACCCTGCCTTCCTTGGCGATGCAGGCAAGAAGTTCGGCGGCGAGATTACCGTGGGCGAGGACGGGATGGTGTTCACCCTTCCGCCGCAGTCCGGGGACATCCGGATGGACGAGCGCCTGTGATGGTCGAATGGTCGTGAGGTACGAAAAAGGCCGCCGGGGTCTCCCCCGGCGGCCCGAATCTTGCGGCAGGATTCCCGCTCAGCCGGCGACGGCAGCAGCCACTTCGGCGGCGAAGTCGCTTTCTTCCTTCTCGATGCCTTCGCCGAGCTGGAAGCGGACATAGTCCTTCAGCACGATCGAGGTGCCTGCATCCTTGCCCGCCTTGGCGACGACGTCGGCGATCGGGGTCTTGTTGTCCATGACGAAGACCTGGCTGAGGAGAGCGTTCTCCTTGGCGAACTTGCTGATCGCACCGTCGACCATCTTGGCCTGCACTTCGGCGGGCTTGCCGCTTTCGGCAGCCTTTTCCGCCGCGATCTTGCGCTCGCGCTCGATCACTTCGGGGTCGAGGCCGTCGGCATCGAGCGCCATCGGGAAGGCGGCGGCGATGTGCATCGCCAGCTGCTTGCCGAGGGGTTCGAGCACGTCGGCACCAGCTTCGCTTTCGAGCGCGACGAGCACGCCGATCTTGCCGAGGTTCGGCGCAGCGGCGTTGTGCATGTAGGGCACGACGACGCCGTTCGAGACGGTGACGGTCTTCATGCGGCGGACCTGCTGGTTCTCGCCGATGGTCGCGACGTTGTCGGTCAGCTTCTCGGACACGGTGCCGCCGTCCGGGTAGGCAGCGGCCTTGAGCGCTTCGACGTCATCGCCGTCGACGCCCATGGCGACTTCGGTGGTCTTGCGGACGAAGTCCTGGAACTTGTCGTTCTTGGCCACGAAGTCGGTTTCCGAGTTCACTTCGACGGCCACGCCGCGCGTGCCTTCGACGGCAACGCCGACAAGGCCCTCGGCTGCGGTACGGCTCGACTTCTTCTGCGCGGTGGCGAGGCCCTTGGCACGCAGCGCGTCGATCGCGGCTTCGATGTCGCCATCGGTCGATTCGAGCGCCTTCTTGGCATCCATCATGCCCGCGCCGGTCTTCTCGCGGAGCTTCTTCACATCAGCGGCGGTGAAAGCCATGATACAATTCCTTGGTGGTCCCCGGAGGGGATAATCTTGGGGGGAAAGCGCCCGGACCGAAGTTCGATCCGGGCCGCTGGTGCGGGTCTAAGTCGCTGCGGTGACGCTTACGCGTCGACAGCGTCCTCGACCGGCGGGTTTTCCATTTCGCCGACGTCGCTGCCACGGCCGCCGCTGCGCTTGGCAGCCTGGGCGAAAGCGTCGCAATAGAGGCGAACCGCGCGGGCCGCATCATCGTTGCCCGGAACCGGGAAGGCGATGCCGCTCGGGTCGACGTTGCTGTCGAGGATGCCGACCACGGGGATACCGAGGACGTTGGCTTCCTTGATCGCGAGGTCTTCCTTGTTGGCGTCGATCACGATCATGACATCGGGGATGCCGCCCATGTCGCGAATGCCGCCGAGCGACAGGTTGAGCTTGTCGCGCTCGCGGGTCAGGTTGAGCACTTCCTTCTTGGTCAGGCCCGACGTGTCGCCCGAAAGCTGCTCTTCGAGCGTCTTGAGACGCTTGATCGAACCCGAGATGGTCTTCCAGTTGGTGAGCATGCCGCCCAGCCAGCGGTGGTTGACGAAGTGCTGGCCCGAAGCGCGGGCGGCGTCGGCGATCGGTTCCTGCGCCTGGCGCTTGGTGCCGACGAACAGCACCTTGCCGCCCGAAGCGGCGGTCGAAGCGACGAAGTCGAGCGCGCGCGCCATCAGCGGCACGGTCTGCGACAGGTCGATGATGTGGACGCCGTTGCGCGCGCCGAAGATGTACGGCTTCATGCGCGGGTTCCAGCGGTGGGTCTGGTGGCCGAAGTGAGCGCCGGCCTCGATCAGTTGCTGCATCGTGACGGTAGGTGCCGCCATAGTCATATTCCTTTCCGGTTGTGCCTCTGGAAAGCTGGAACCGTGGGGAGATCCCCCTGCGGCACCGGTATGTGTGCTTTCCATGTGGATTTCCGCAGCGGGTAGCGCCCGAAAAAACGGTCGCCGGGTTGCGGATGGCGCGCCCTTAGAGGCCTTTTCCGGAAAAAGCCAGACTCATTTTGCCGCAAGAAAATGACGGCCCGTCCCGTAAATGCCTTGACGGAACGGAACAAATAGGGAACATTGAAACTGTTCAGGACCCGGAAGCCCCTTCGGTGGTTATCCCTGACATATCCACAGCCTGTCAACACGGCTGTGACGCAGATTGAAAGTCGAGACCATGCTGACCGCCACCCTGTTCATCCTGTTCGCAGTCGCCGGAATGATCGCCCTGGCCGTATTGGCCGATGCAGGCGTGCGCGGCCAGAAGGCTTACATGGCCCTTTCAGGCCAGCGCGCCAGCCTTGGCCGTTCGCGCAGTGCGCAGACGGTCGTTCTTTCTGTCTGGACGAAGGAGCATGCTCCCTCGCGTCCGGTTACGGTTGAAACTTCGCGCGAGCTCGCTGCTGCTTGATCTTGCCGTAGCGCAGGAGCGCCAAGGGCATCAGCGCCAGATAACCGATACAGATCGCCGCCAGCGTCCACCACGGTTCGACCAGCAGCGCGGCAAAGATCAGTCCGGCCACGAATATCACTTCGAGTCTGATCGACCGGCGAGGCCGGATCGAATTCCAGCTGAAGGTGGCCATGTTGGAAATCATCAGCACCGCGATCAAGGCCATCCATGGGCCGACGAGCAGCGGCTCCCGAAAGATCTCCTCACCCGTCGCCAGCCATAGGTATACCGGCGTGAACGCCAGGCCGGCGCCCGCAGGAGCCGGGACGCCGGTGAGAAAGCCCGCCGACTTGTGCGGCTGCTCGTCAACATCGATCTGCGCGTTGAAGCGCGCCAGCCGCAAGGCGCAGGCGATCGCGAAGGCGAGCGCCGCAAACCAGCCGACCCGCGGCAATTCCTGCAGCGACCAGAGATACAGCATGATGGCAGGTGCCATGCCGAACGACAGCGAATCGGCCAGGCTGTCGAGCTCGGCGCCGAACCTGCTTTGCGCCTTGAGCAGCCGCGCGATGCGGCCGTCTATTCCATCGAGGATACCCGCGATGACGATCGCCATCACGGCCGACGACCATTCGCCGGCGATCGCGAACCGGATGCCGGTCAGCCCGGAGCACAGTGCCGCCACGGTGATTGCGTTTGGCACCACCGCCCGTAACGTCAGCCCCCTGCCCCGGCCCCTGACCGGCAGCTCGTCTTCAGCCGACTTGGGTCCGAGGCGGTCGAGCGGTTCGCTCACTGGGCACAGCCTTCGATGTGGCGATCTTCGCCGATCCGCGCCAGCACGGTTTCGCCGGCGACGATCTTCTGGCCGAGGATCACCTGCGGTGCCGTCCCGGCCGGCAGATAGACATCGACCCTGCTGCCGAAGCGGATCAGCCCGATACGCTGCCCGGCCGCTACGATATCGCCCTGCTTGACGAAGGGCACGATGCGCCTTGCCACCAGGCCGGCAATCTGGGTGAAACCGATTTGCGTTCCATCCGAACGGCTTACGAGCAAATGCTGACGCTCGTTCTCTTCACTCGCCTTGTCGAGGTCGGCGTTGAGGAACTTGCCGGGAATATAGACGATGCGGCTGATCTGGCCGGCAATGGGCGAGCGATTGATGTGAACGTCGAACACGCTCATGAAAATGGAAATGCGCGTGACCGGCTCCGCGCCGAGCCCCGGCGCGCCCGTCGCATCCTCGCCCACCAGTTCGGGCGGCGGCGGAACGACGCTGATCAGCGAGACCAGGCCATCGGCGGGCGATACGATCGCCTTCTCGTCCTGCGGTACGACCCGCTCGGGGTCGCGGAAGAAGGCCAGCACGCCCAGCGTCAGGAACGCCAGCGGCCAGGCGATGGTCTCCCACGCGAAAAAGGCGGCGATCAGCGAAAGCGCTGCCACCACTACCCCGTATTTGCGACCTTCCGGGTGGATCGTGGGCCAGTGCCAGCCGGCGTCGCCACGTCCCCTGTTATCGAGCAGTTCGTTTGCCATTGATGTCACCTAGGGACCGGATTTGTAACCAGCAACCCCTAGCCGGCTTTACGCACGAACACGGTCCCGGCCGAATACCCCGCGCCGAAGCTGCAGATCAGCCCGGTATCGCCGACCTGCAAGTCGCCGGAATGCTGGTGAAACGCGATGATCGAGCCTGCGCTGGAGGTGTTGGCATAGGTGTCGAGCACCGTCGGGCTTTCGTCCTCGTTCGCTTCGTGGCCGAGCACCTTGTGCGAAATCAGCCGGTTCATCCCCGCATTCGCCTGGTGCAGCCACAGCCGCCTGAGGCCTTGCGGGTCGATTCCCAGCCGTTCGGCTTCGCCCACGATCATCTGCGCCACCATCGGCACCACTTCCTTGAAGACCTTGCGCCCTTCCTGGACGAACAGCTTGTCGGACGCGCCGATGCTGTCCGGCGTCGCGCGGTTGAGGAAGCCGAAGTTGTTGCGGATGTTGTTGGAAAAGACCGTCTTCAGCTTGGTGCCGAGAATGTCCCAATGCTGCGCCGGGGCGATGGCTGCATCTTCGACCAGCACGGCGGTCGCCACGTCGCCGAAGATGAAGTGGCTGTCCCGGTCGCGCCAGTTGAGATGGCCCGAGGTGATCTCGGGACTAACCACCAGAACGCTGCGGGCGTTGCCGGCCCGGATATAGTCGGCCGCAGTCTGGATGCCGAAGGTGGCGGAGGAGCAGGCGACGTTCATGTCGAAACCGAAACCCTCGATGCCGAGTGCCTGCTGGATCTCGATCGCCATGGCGGGATAGGGACGCTGCATGTTCGATGCCGCACACAGCACTGCATCGACATCGGCGGGATCGCGGCCGGCGCGCTCCAGCGCCTGCCGGCAGGCCTCGACGCCGATTTCCGCCATCAGCGACAGCTCGTCGTTGCCGCGCTCTGGATGGCGCGGTTCCATGATCGCAGGGTCGATGATTGGCGCCTTGTTGATGACATGGCGCGACTTGATCCCGCTCGCCTTCTCGATGAACTCGACCGAGCTGTGCTGCAGCGGTTCGATCGCGCCGGATGCGATGGCATCGGCGTGCTCGGCATTGTGAAGATCGACATAGGCGTTGAACGCCGCGACCAGTTCTTCGTTGGAGATCGATTCCGCGGGGGTATGAAGACCCGTGGCGGAGATTACGGGGCGGCCTGTCAATTCCATGCGCGCCTGACTAGTTGCGGCGGCGGCGAGCGACAAGCGATTCTGTTGCGGCGGCCACCGGCAGGTTGCACGCCGCTGAAAGGGAGCATCGATGAAACTGGGCGTCTGCTATTATCCCGAACACTGGCCCGAGGAACGCTGGCCCGTCGATGCCCGGATGATGCGCGAAACGGGGCTGACGCGCGTGCGCATCGGCGAATTCGCGTGGAGCCGGATCGAACCGGAGCCGGGCCGCTTTGAATGGCACTGGCTCGACCGCGCCATCGAGGTGCTGGCCGCGGCAGGCCTGGAGATCATTCTCGGCACCCCGACGGCGACGCCGCCGAAATGGCTAGTCGACCGCATGCCCGAGATGATCGCGATCGACCGGGACGGTCGCCCGCGCGGCTTCGGCTCGCGGCGGCACTACTGCTTCAGCCATGCCGGCTACCGCGAGGAAGCCCGGCGCATCACCCGCGCCCTGGCGGGGCGGTATGGCCGTCATCCCGCCATCGCAAGCTGGCAGACCGACAACGAATACGGCTGCCACGATACGGTGCAGAGCTTCTCGCCTGCCGCCCGGGACGCCTTCCGGCAATGGCTGGCGCGGCATTACGGGTCGATCGACGCGCTCAACTCTGCTTGGGGCAATGTGTTCTGGAGCATGGAGTATCGCTCGTTCGACGAGATCGAGCTGCCCAACCTGACCGTGACCGAGGCCAGTCCGTCGCACTGGCTGGCCTTCCGGCGCTTCTCGTCGGACCAGGTGCTGGCCTTCAATGCGGCGCAGGTCGAAATCCTGCGGGAGCTTTCGCCGGGCCGCGACATCACGCACAACGCCATGGGCTTCTACACCGGCTACGACCATTTCGCCCTCGGGGCGCAGCTCGATGTGCTCGGCTGGGACAGCTATCCGCTCGGCTTCCTCGAACAGTTCCGTTTCAGCGATGCGGACAAGGTCGCCTATGCCCGCACCGGCCATCCCGACATCGCCGCGTTTCACCACGATCTTTATCGCGGCTGCGCGAAGGGCGCGCGCTGGAGCGTGCTGGAGCAGCAGCCGGGCCCCGTGAACTGGGCGCGCAACAACCCGGCACCCTTGCCCGGCATGGTGCACCTGTGGACGATGGAGGCCGCAGCCCACGGGGCGGAGATGCTGTGCTATTTTCGCTGGCGGCAGGCACCGTTCGCGCAGGAACAGATGCATGCCGGGCTGCTGCGGCCCGATGCCGGCCCGGCCCCCGCCCTCGGCGAGGCCCGCCGTTCGTTCGACGCGCTGGAATCCTTGGGCGACTACGGAAAGCCGGTGAAGCAGGCGGCGATCGTCTTCGCCTATGATGCCGAATGGATCACGCAGATCCAGCCGCAGGGCCAGGACCTGTCCGCCCTGTGGACCGCGTTCGAATGCTACAGCGCCTTGCGCGAGCGGGGCCTCAACGTCGATTTCGTGCAGCCGGGCGCGCCGCTCGAGGGGTACGGTCTTGTCGTCGTGCCCTGCCTGCCGTTCCTGCCCGCCGATGCGATGACGGCGCTTCGGGATTGCTCGGCCCCGGTGGTCATCGGCCCGCGATGCGGCAGCAAGACCGAAAACCTGACGATCCCGGACGGTCTCGCCCCCGGCCCCCTGCGCGCGCTGACCGGCCTCACCGTCGTTCGCAGCGAAAGCCTGCGCCCCGGCCTCGTTCACGAGGGCGAGGACTGGCAGCTGACCCGCTGGCTCGACCACGTCGAGGGGACCGCGGTGCCCGACCTCGCCTGCGCGGACGGAACCGTCGCCTGCTGGAAGCACGGGCGCGTGCGCTATCTCGCCGGCTGGCCCGAAGGTTCGCTTCTTCGCAGGGTACTCGACCATGCTCTCGACGAGGCTTTGCTGGATGCGCAGGCGCTACCGACGGGCGTGCGGCGAGTGACGACGGACGCGGGTAGGTTCTGGTTCAACTATGGCCCGCAAACCGCTGAAATCGCTGGCCGGCCCCTGCCACGGGCGGAATGGTGCTTCGTCGCGGGCTAGGGAATGCGGTGGTGGACAGGGACGGATTCGAACCATCGTACGCTTGCGCGGGCAGATTTACAGTCTGCTGCCTTTAACCACTCGGCCACCTGTCCACATCGCATGATTTTCGCGAGGAAATCGGGGAGCTTTCGGGCGCCCCGCTTGCCGAGAGGCGCCCCTTTGGCGAAGCGGCGCTTGCCTGTCAATGGGGCGGCTGGCAGGGCGGCACAAAGAATCGCGAGGCAGGAAAGACGGCATGGCTAAGGGTGAACGCAAGAAGGCGATGCGCGGGCGCGCCGGGCGGATGCAGGGCGGACGCGGCAGCGGACGTCACGGCGCTGGGACCGTGCGGCTGTGGGGACGCCATGCGGTGGAGGCGGCGCTGATGAATCCCGCGCGGTCGCACCGCAAGCTGTGGGCGACCCGCGAAGGGATCGATTCGCTCGATGGCGAGCTGCCGGACGACTTCCCGGTCGAATATGCCGACGTCGCCGATCTGGCGCGGCTCGTGGCGCGCGACGCGCCGCACCAGGGCCTGGTGCTGGAATGCGAACCGCTGGAGGACGTCTTCCTCGACGATGTGCTGGACGAAGAACGCCCGGTCGTCATCCTCGACCAGGTCACCGATCCGCACAACGTCGGTGCGATCCTGCGCTCGGCAGCGGCTTTCGATGCCGCGGCGATCGTCACGCAGGACCGCCACGCGCCGCCCGAATCCGGCGTGGTGGCGAAATCGGCCTCGGGCGCGCTCGAACGCGTGCCGTGGGTCCGGGTGGTGAATCTCGCCCGGACGCTGGAGACGCTGGCCGAGCGCGGGTACTGGCGCATCGGGCTGACCGGCCATGCCGAGGCGACTCTCTCCGACGCCCTGCCCGCCGGTCCCGTCGCGCTGGTTCTCGGCGCGGAGGGCGAAGGGATGCGGCACAATATCGAACAGCATTGCGACGCCCTGGCCCGCCTTCCCATCAGCAATGCGATCGAAAGCCTCAACGTTTCCAATGCGGCAGCTATTGCCCTTTACGCCATCGCCACGCGATAAGGCGGGATCGGCCCGAGGGGGGATGAAATGAGTATCGAGACTATCACGCGGCGCTCGCTCGCCGGTTTCGCTGCTGCACTGTGCCTGCTTCTCACCGGCTGCTTCGTGACGCCGGGCAAGTTCGATTCCGAACTCGTGCTCAAGAAGGACAACAGCTTCTCGTTCCGCTACGACGGGGAAATCCTGTTCCTCGGCCTGACGCAGCTCGCGAAGATGGGGGCGGAGGCGGACAGCGCCTTCACGCCCGAATGTTTCGACGACGAGACCTTCGACGCGCGCGATTGCACCGAAGAGGAAAAAACCGCCCAGCGCGAAGAATGGGAAGCCGGCCGCGCCGCGCGCATCGAAAGCGAGCGCAAGAAGGCGGAACAACTTTCGAAGATCATGGGCGGCATCGATCCCAACGATCCCAAGGCCGCCGAGGAGCTCAGCAAGCTGCTGCTGCGGCACAAGGGGTGGGAATCGGTCGTCCACAAGGGCGACGGCGTGTTCGAAGTGCGCTTCGCCATCAGCGGCAATGCGACGCATGACTTCGCCTTCCCGACGCTCGAGCGGATCGCGGTGTTCGAACCTTTCGTCCAGTTCATCCAGCGCAAGGACCGCCAGATCCGCGTCGAGGCGCCGCGCTTCGCGGTCAGCAACGAAAGCGAACCTTTCGGCGGGATGACCGGCGGCATGGCCGGGCTGGCGGCGATGGGCTCGGTCTTCGGCTCCACGGGCTCGCCGGGCGAGGAGAAGGACGCAGCGGAAGGGCCGATGCCGACGACGACCCGGCTCGAGGGCACGTTCAGCATCGTGACCGATGGCGAAATCCTCGCCAACAACACCGACGAGGGGCCGTCGGCCGATCCGATCGGGCGGCGCCTCACTTGGACGATCTCGCCCAGCACCAGCACCCCGCCGACGGCGCTCATCGCGCTCGGCAGCTAATCGCTTGCGCCAATGAAAAACCCCGCCGGCGCGTACCGGCGGGGTCCGTTCGGTTTCATTCGCGGCGCCCGAACGGCGCGGCGACGGGACGCCTAGTTGACGGCGTCCTTGAGGCCCTTGCCGGCCTTGAACTTGGGCTGGGTCGACGCCTTGATCGGCATCGGCTCGCCGGTGCGCGGGTTGCGGCCCATCGACGCCTTGCGCTTCGCGACGGAGAAGGTTCCGAATCCGACCAGGCGAACCTCGTCCCCGTTCGACAGGGCCTTGGTGATGGCATCGAACACACCCTCGACCGCGCTCGACGCATCGCTCTTCGACAGGCCGCTGGCGTCGGCGACCGCGCCGATCAGATCGTTCTTGTTCATTTTTTGGAGAACCCCCTCGTTGGAATAGTCTGTCGGCGTGAATCGCCGGGCTCAAGGCGGCGCATCACACTCCTTTTTACACGCAGAGTCTAGGGGCTAGCAGGCATTTGCGGCCCAGCTCATCGCAATTGCACGACGCCGGACCGGAATGCCCCCGATCGGGTCAATGTGCGGTGGGCGGGATCGATGCCGCCGCCTCGCCGGTGCCGGGCTGGCTGGCGAGATCGTCGGCCTCGCTCCACTCGATCGCCTCGGGCACCTGCACCAGAGCGCGCTCCAGCACCTGGTCGACATGGGACACCGGCACGATCTCGAGCCCTTCCTTGATGTTCGCGGGCAGTTCGGCGAGATCCTTCACATTCTCTTCGGGGATAAGGACCGTCTTGATCCCGCCCCGCAGCGCCGCCAGCAGCTTCTCCTTCAGCCCGCCGATCGCGAGTACCCGGCCGCGCAGCGTGACCTCGCCGGTCATGGCGACATCCGGTCGTACCGCGATCCCGCTGAGGGTCGAGACGATCGAGGTGACCATGCCGATCCCCGCGCTCGGCCCGTCCTTGGGCACCGCGCCCTCGGGCAGGTGGATGTGGATGTTCTTGCGCTGGAAGATCGACGGCTTGATCCCGTAGGCAGGGCTGCGCGCCTTGACGAAGCTGAAAGCCGCCGCAACCGATTCCGTCATCACGGAGCCGAGCTTGCCGGTGGTCTTGATTTCGCCCTTGCCGGGGGTCGTGACGCTTTCGATGGTCAGCAGCTCGCCGCCGACCGAGGTCCATGCAAGGCCCGTCACGGCCCCGACCTGCGCTTCGTCCTCGCTCACCCCGTGCTTGAACTTCCGCACGCCGGCGAAATCGGCAAGATTATCGGGCGTGACGGTGACGCTCTCGACTTTCTTCTCGAGGATCTTGCGCAGGCTCTTGCGCGCCAGACGCGCGATCTCGCGCTCGAGCGTGCGGACGCCGGCTTCGCGGGTATAGTAACGGATGAGGTCGCGCAGGCCGTCTTCGGTCAGCTCGAATTCGCCCTTCCTAAGGCCATGCGCCTCGACCTGCTTTTCGATCAGGTGGCGCTGCGCGATTTCGACCTTCTCGTCCTCGGTATAACCTTCGAGCCGGATGATCTCCATCCGGTCGAGCAGCGGCTGCGGCAGGTTGAGGCTGTTGGCCGTGCAGACGAACATAACGTCGGACAGGTCGAAATCGAGTTCGAGATAGTGGTCCTGGAACTTGGCGTTCTGTTCCGGGTCGAGCACCTCGAGCAACGCCGATGCCGGGTCGCCGCGAAAATCCTGGCCGAGCTTGTCGATCTCGTCGAGCAGGAACAGCGGATTGCTGGTCCCCGCCTTCTTGAGGTTGGTGACGATCTTGCCCGGCAGCGAGCCGATGTAGGTGCGACGGTGGCCGCGGATTTCGGCTTCGTCGCGCACGCCGCCGAGCGACTGGCGGATGAACTCGCGCCCGGTTGCCTTGGCGATCGACTTGCCGAGGCTGGTCTTGCCCACGCCCGGGGGGCCGACGAGGCACAGGATCGGCCCCTTCAGCTTGTTGGTCCGCGCCTGCACCGCAAGGTATTCGACGATGCGGTCCTTGACCTTCTCGAGCGCGTAGTGATCGGCGTCGAGCACCTCCTGCGCCTTGCCGATGTCGCGCTTGAGCTTCGACTTCTTGCCCCACGGCAGGCCGAGAAGCACATCGAGGTAGTTGCGGATGACGGTCGCTTCCGCGCTCATCGGCTGCATCGCGCGCAGCTTCTTCAGCTCGCTCGTCGCCTTCGCCTTCGCTTCCTTGGAAAGCTTGGTCTTCTCAATCTTCTCGGCCAGTTCGGCGAGCTCGTCGCCGTCCTCGCCGTCGGCTCCGCCCAGTTCGGACTGGATCGCCTTCAACTGTTCGTTGAGGTAATATTCCCGCTGGGTCTTCTCCATCTGCCGCTTCACGCGGCCGCGGATCTTCTTTTCGACCTGCAGCACCGACAGTTCCCCGTCCATGAAGGACATGACCATCTCCAGCCGCTTGCGCGGATCGTTTTCGGCAAGCAGCGCCTGCTTGTCGGCGACCTTGACGCTGATCGCCGCCGCGATCGCATCGGCCAGCTGGCCGGCATCGTCGATTTCCTGCAGGTCGTCGCCGGCCCCGTCGCCCAGCCGCTTGTTGAGCTTGGCGTAATCCGCGAACTGGTCGAGCACGGACCGCATCATCGCGGTGATCTCGCTACCCGACACGGTCGAGGGCTGGATCACCTCGACTTCGGCGACCGTCAGGGCGTTTTCGTCGCGCAGGCTTTCGAGGCGGGCGCGGCGCTGGCCTTCGACGAGCACGCGGACCGTGCCGTCGGGCAGCTTGAGCATTTGCAATACCTGCGCGACGACGCCGACATCGTGCAGGTCTGCGCGCGCGGGATCGTCCGTGCCCGGATCGAGCTGGGCGAGCAGGAAGATATCCTTGTTCGCCTCCATCGCGGCTTCTAGCGCGGCGACCGACTTGTCGCGGCCGACGAACAGCGGCACGACCATGCCGGGGAACACGACGATGTCGCGCAGGGGAAGAAGGGGGTAAAGCTGGGTCATATCAATTCCGGGGCGGCCATTTGGGCCGCGCTTGTCCGGAATATGGGAAGGGCATCACCGGCTCGCAATGCCCCGCCCCGTGCCAGTTGTGCAAAGCCGGGCGGCGCTTATCCCATGCCCGGCAGGTTGAAGCCCGGCGGCAGGCCTATGCCGCTCTGTATCTTCTGCATTTCCTCGTTCGAGGCCCGGTCGGCCTTGCCGCGGGCATCGTTGAAGGCGGCGGCGACCAGGTCTTCGACCATCTGCTTTTCTTCCGGCTTCATCAGGCTTTCGTCGATGGTGACGCCGAGGATGCGGCCCTTGGCGGTGCAGCGGACTTTCACCAGCCCGCCGCCGGCAACGCCTTCGACCTCGATCGAGTCGAGCTTGACCTGGGCGTCGTTCATCTGCGTCTGGATCGTCTCTGCGGCCTTCTGGGCAGCGGCGATCATTTCTTCCATCGACTTCATGCGCTCTTGCTCCATTGCGGACGGGGGTGGCCCGCTTCGTCTTCGTTGATGATTTCTGCGCCGGGAAAGGCGGTGCGGACCGCCTGCACCATGGGATGGCCTTCCATCCGCGCCTGCAAGGCGGCGGCCTGCGCCTCGGCCTGTTCCACCAGGCTCGGCGGCGCATCGGGATCGGTGCGCTGTTCAAGCTGCCAACGCTGGCCGGTCGCGGCCATCAGCCCGTCGCGGATCTGCGGCGCGATGTCCTCGCGGTATTGCGCGTCGCGGGCATAGACCAGCCGGCCCGGCGCGCATTCGATGACCCGCATCTGCAGCCGCATGATGCTGGCAGCGAGCGCATGGCCCGAATTCTCGACCTGTTCGACCAGATTGCCGAAATCGATGCCGGCCTGCGCGACCGGCTCGGCAGGTGCCGCTGCCTCGCCGGGCGTGGCGGCAGCCGGAGCGGAAGCGGAAGCGGAAGCGGAAGCGGCCGGGGGCGGATTGGCGGCGAAGTCTTCCAGCTTCTTCGCCAGCTTGCCCGGATCGGGCAGTTCCGCGGCGTGCAGCAAGCGCAACAGTCCCATCTGCGCCGAAACCAGCGGATCGGGCGCGGATTTGACCTCGTCATAGGCCTTGAGCAGCAATTGCCACAGCCGGTGAAGCTGCCCGGCCGTCAGCCGCCCGGCCCATCCGGTCAGCGCCGCGCGTTCCTCCTCGCTCACCGCACCGGGCAGATCGGCGCCGAGCTGGGCCAGCGTGATGCGGTGGACGATTTCCATCTGCGAGCGCATCAGCGCCAGCGGCTCGACCCCGAGCGAGTACTGGTCGGCAATCGCCGCCAGCAGCGCCTTGGCATCGCCGTCGAGGATGGTCCCGAGCAGGCGGCGCTGCGCGCCCTTGTCGGCAAGGCCGAGCATGTCGCGCACCCGTTCGGCGGTGACCTTGCCCTCGCCGTCGAGGTCGCTGTGGGCGATTGCCTGGTCGAGGATGGAGAGGCCGTCGCGCACCGAGCCTTCCGCCGCCGAGGCGATCATGGCGAGGGCCTCGGGCTCGGCCTCGACGCCTTCCTCGCCGCAGACCCAGGCGAACTGCTGCTGCAACAGACCGGCGGGGATGCGCCGCAGGTCGAAGCGCTGGGTACGGCTCAGCACCGTGACCGGCAGCTTGTCGACCTCGGTCGTGGCGAAGAGGAACTTCACATGCGCCGGCGGCTCCTCAAGTGTCTTGAGCAAGGCATTGAAAGCATTGCGCGACAGCATGTGGACTTCGTCGATGATGTAGATCTTGTAACGCGCCGAGACGGCGGCATAGCGGACCGCCTCGATGATCTCGCGCACGTCGTCGACGCCGGTGTGGCTGGCGGCGTCCATCTCGATCACGTCGATATGCCGGCCTTCGGCTATGGCCGTGCAGGGCTCGCACTGACCGCAGGGATCGATCGTGGGCCCGCCCTGCCCGTCGGGCCCGACGCAGTTGAGCGCCTTGGCGATCAGCCGCGCGGTCGAGGTCTTGCCGACCCCGCGCACGCCCGTCATCAGGAAAGCATGCGCCAGCCGGTCGCGCGCAATCGCATTGGCGAGCGTGCGCACCATCGGTTCCTGCCCGATCAGCTGGCTGAAGGTCTGCGGCCGGTACTTGCGCGCGAGGACACGGTAGGGCTGGCTGGCGGCCGGAGCAGGCGTTGCTGCAGGAGCGGGCGATGCCACAGGGGCCGGATCGCCGAACATCGAATTCTGCCCGGCAGCCTCGAGCTCGGCCGCGCTCGGCGCGGGCTCGTCGCCCTCCACTTCCCATGGCGGCGTGTCAGTGCTGTCCGGTGAATCACCCATGCAAGGCTAGGTAGGCGCTCGAACGCCCAATGTCATGCCGAGGGATGTGGGAAAATGAAAAGGAGCCGGCCGACCCGTCGCAATCCACCTGGGCTGCTTCCTTCCGGACCTGACCCGGTGAGCGAACGCAAACGTCCGACCGACTCCCGGGTGGGCATATGGCGACGAAACACGGATAACTCAATACATGTCGTCATTGCGAGGAGCCGAAGGCGACGCGGCAATCCAGCGGGCGAACAACTGGCTAGCATCGCTCCGCTCGCAATGACGGGAAATCAGCGAAAATTGTCGGCGTAGGCCTGTATCTTGAGCGCCTTGGGCGGTGTCGCATGCACGCGTGCAGGGATGCCGTACTTCTCGGCATAGGCCTTGGCCGCGGCGATGGTGGGGAAGGTCAGCACGACCTGCGCCTGGGTGTCGCCGCTCCCGGTCCAGCCCATCAGCGGGTCGGGCGTGCGCGCCTCGCTCTGCTCGAATTCGAGCACCCATTCATCGGTGCGGGCCTTGCCCGATTGCATCGCGCTCTTGGGACGCTGGAAGATACGTGCAGCCATGGCGGTGCCCCTAATTCACGAATCGCCGCGTGAAAAGGCGTTCTTGGTCTTCAGGCTGGGCTTTTCCGCCCATGGCTCGTCGGGCCAGCGATGCTTGGGATATCGGCCCTTGCCGTCCTTCCTTACGTCGCGCCACGACCCGCGCCAGAACCCCGGCAGATCGCGGGTGGCCTGCATCGGCTTGCCCCCGGGGTCGGTCAGCTTGAGCAGGAGGGGCGCGCTGCCGATCATAGGGTGCCGGTCGAGCCCGAACAGCGCCTGCACGCGGACCTCGACGCTCGGCGCATCGTCGCCGGCATAGTCGATGGCGTGCGACGTTCCGGCGGGCGAGGTGAAATGACGCGGCGCTCCGCTGTCGAGCCGCTGGCGCTCGTTCCAGTCGAGCTGGCCGAGGATCGCCTCGACCACCCTGCCCCGGTCGAGGTCGAGCGACCGCTTGCCCTCAAGGAGAGGACCGAGCCAGAGCGGCGCCGTCTCCTTGAGGCCATCGACCGAAAGTCCGGCAATCCCCGCGAACCGCCCGCGCGCCAGCAGATCTGCCGGAACCAATTCCCCCAGCTTCTCGACACACTTGTCCACAAGCATGTCCACAACCGCCTGCGGATCGGGCGACGGGTCGGGGCCGCTGCTCAGGACGATCTGCCCGAGCCGCCGTTCGCGCCGCGCTTCGACGCGTTTTTCGGCCGCATTCCAGCGAAGTATCGTCGATTGCTCGATCTTGTCGGCGAGCCCCGCTTCGATATCGGCGGCAGACAAGTCCGCCGCCGCCGTGATCCGCGCTCCCTTGGCCTGCCCCTGCGCATCGGCAATCACCAGCCACTCGGCCCGCGCCAGTGACGATGCCGGATCGAGCCGGTAACCGCGCCCGCCCGCCGAAAGCCAGTCTTCGCCCGAAGCATCGCGCCGTTTCGCCACCATGTCGGGCATGGCGCGGGCCAGGTGAAGCGCGGCGTCGCTCTCCGCCGCGTCACCCCTTCCAGCGAGCTGCTCGGCCTTGCGCGCCCAGCGCGCCGCCAGCTTGCGACTTGCCTCGGCGCGTGGCGAGCGGTCGGCGTTCCAGCGCGACAGCCGCGCCAGCAAATCCTCGCCGCGCCCGCCAAGCCCGCGCTCCTGCACCAGCAGCGCCAGCCGGGCGACCTCTTCGGCCTGGCCAGCCTCGGAACCGGACAGCACCGCAGCCGCGAAGCCCGGATCGAGTGGTAGCGATGCAATCTTGCGGCCAAGGTGTGTTATTCGCCCGTCTGGATCTATCGCCTCTATCCCCAGCAACCGCGCCTTTGCCGCGGCCAGCGACGCCTCGGGCGGCGCGTCGAGCCAAGCCAGGCAGCGCGGGTCCTGCGTGCCCCACTGCGCCAACGCCAGAAGGAGCGGCGCGAGGTCGGAGGTAACGATTTCGGGCGGGTCGAACTCGGGCCGACCGGCGTGGCCGCCTTCCTCCCACAGGCGCCAGGCGACGCCCGGCCCCTGCCGCGCCGCACGGCCCGCGCGCTGGGTGGCGGAGGCCCGGCTTGCGCGGCGGGTGACGAGGTGAGTGGTGCCCGCCGCCCGGTCATACTCGGCCCGGCGGGTCAGGCCACTATCGATGACCACCGACACACCGTCGAGCGTCCGCGCGGTTTCGGCACTCGCCGTCGCGAGCCCGATGCGCCGCCGCCCATCGCGGTCGCGCCGGATTGCGAGGCGCTGGCCCTGCGGTTCGACCTGGCCGTGGAGCGGCAGGATCGGCACTTGCGGCAATCGCGCCTCCAGCCGTTCGCGCACCCGCTCGATCTCGCGCACGCCGGGCAGGAAGGCGAGGATATCGCCCTCTTCGGCTCGCCAGGCAGCCATGACGGCATCCGCGACATGATCTTCGACCGGCACGGCAGGATTGCTGCCGTACCATTCGATCCGCAGCGGGTAGCTCTTGCCCTCGCTTTCGATCACGGGTGCGCCGTCGCCCAGCAGCCGCGCGAACCGCGACCCGTCGATGGTGGCCGACATGACCACCAGCCGCAGGTCTGCGCGCAGCACCTGCTGGCTCTCGATCGCGAGCGCGAGACCGAGGTCGCTGTCGAGATGCCGTTCGTGCGCCTCGTCGAACAGCACGGCGGAAACGCCCGCCAGTTCCGGCTCCTCGACGATGCGACTGACGAAAATCGCCTCGGTCATCACCAGCACCCGCGTTCTTGCCGACGTCTTGCTGTCGAGCCGGGTGAGGTAGCCGATCGTCTGGCCCGCCTGCTCGCCCAGCATCTCCGCCATGCGCTCCGCCGCGGCGCGGGCGGCGACGCGGCGCGGGCTGAGAAGGATGACCTGCCCGTCGCACCAGTCTTCCGACAGAAGCGCCGGCGCCACCGCAGTCGTCTTGCCGGCACCGGGCGGCGCGATCAGGACAGCGCCGACGGACGTCCGCAGCGCCTGCCGCAGTTGCGGGAGGACGGCTTCAACCGGCAGGTCTGCCATGGATGGAGCGCTCAATAGCCCCGCGCGACCGCGAACAGGGCCGCTTCCGCCATGGCTTGCCGGGCCTTGCTGTCGGGGAAGATCGATATCGCATCGATGGCGCGCTGCGCGAAATGCCGCGCGCGGGCCCGCGTATCCTCGACGGCGTTGTGCCGCTCGATCAACTGGATGGCATGCGCCAGATCGGCATCTGACGAGCGGTGCCCCATGATGGCGGCCTTCCAGAACGCCCGCTCTTCTTCCGAGCCGCGTGCATAGGCGAGGATGACCGGGAGGGTCATCTTGCCTTCGCGGAAGTCGTCGCCCTGGTCCTTGCCCATCTGCGCAGCGTCGGCGTCGTAGTCCAGTGCGTCGTCGACCAGCTGGAAGGCGACCCCGAGGTTGCGCCCGTAATCGTCGAGCGCGCGTTCTCGCGAATCGTCGCATTCGGCGACCACGGCGGCGATCCGGCTTGCGGCAGCAAACAGCGCCGCGGTTTTCGCGCCGATGATGTCGAGATAGCGTTCCTCGCTGGTCTCGATCTTGCGCTGGGCGCTGAGCTGCGCGACTTCGCCTTCGGCGATGATCGCGCTGGCCGAGGAAAGGATCTTGAGAACCTTGAGGCTGCCGTCCTCGGTCATCAGTTCGAAAGCGCGGCTGAACAGGAAGTCGCCGACCAGCACGGTGGCCGGATTGCCGAAAATGATGTTCGCGGCCGCCTTGCCCCGCCGCAGTTCCGAGCCGTCGACGACATCGTCGTGCAGCAGGGTCGCGGTGTGGATGAATTCGACCGCCGCGGCCAGCCTGTGGTGACGGTTGCCCTGGTACCCGACCAGTTCGGCACCGGCCAGGGTCAGCATCGGCCGCAGACGCTTGCCGCCGCCCGAGATGAGATGCCCGGCCAGGCGGGGAATGAGCGGAATTTCGCTCTGCATGCGGTCGAGGATGACGGCATTGACCGAATTCATTCCCGCCGCCACGAGCCGCAGCATCGGATCGAGCGTGGGTGCGGCGTTTTCGTCACGCCGGTTCAGGGGGATGATGTCCGCGCTCATGGCGCGGTCTCCATGCTCTGGCCGCCCGGGCTTGGCAAGACGGCTTTTGGTGCTAGCCTTGGTGCATGAGCACAGCCCCGGACACGCCCGAACGTAGTACCGCCGATCATGACCGGGTCCTGTCGGGCTTTCGCCGGTCGATCGACAATATCGATGCGGCGCTGATCCATATCCTGGCGGAACGGTTCCGAATCACGCAGGCTGTCGGCGAGTACAAAGCCGCCGCTTCCCTGCCGCCGGCCGATCCGGACCGGGAGGCACGCCAGATCGCCCGCCTGCGCGCTCTGGCCGCTGAATCGCAGCTCGATCCCGAGTTTTCGGAGAAGTTCCTGCGCTTCATCATCGACGAGGTGATCCGGCATCACGAACGGGCGCGATCGGCCTGAACGGGTGCGACTGGCAGGCGTGAGTGTGGTGTTTTTACCGCACTGCCCCCTGCAGAACAGGATAGCCATTTAGAATGTTGCATCGCACCCCTGGCTTCTCTAATGCCCGGTCAGCACGCACTCAATTATCAGGGACGGAGAATACTAATGAAATTTGGCAAACTCGCTGCAGCCGCTGCCGCGCTCTCGCTCGTTGCTGCGCCGATCGCAGCGCAGGCTGACCTCGGCCGCCTCGCAGCTCCGGTTGCTGGTGAAAGCGAAAACGGCGGCGCTGGCGCCGGCGGCATTCTCGCTGCCTTCGCGATCCTCGCGCTCGTCATCGGCATCGCTGCCGGCGACGAAAGCCCGGTCAGCGCCTAAGCGACACGCCAGTATCTGGCAAAAGTTCAGGGGACCGGAGCGATCCGGTCCCTTTTTCTTTGCGTCTTTGGAAAGCCGATAGCCCCGCTTGGCCCGCGTCTTAGCGGCGCTACCCGGCTACCACGCCGTAGCGCGGCAGGACCAGACGCACGAGCAGACCGCCCAAGTCCTCGCTTTCGCCCAGCTCCACGCGGCCGCCGTAAATTTCCGCCACGTCGCGTACGATCGCAAGGCCCAGCCCGGTGCCGGGCTTGCCTGTGTCGAGCCGCGCGCCGCGATCGAAGATGCGACCGCGTTCCTTGTCGGGGATCCCCATGCCGTCATCCTCGATCCAGATCGTGCATTCGGGCGACGAAGGTTCGGTGTCGATCGTCACGAACACGCTGCCGCCGCCGTATTTGGCCGCATTCTCGATCAGGTTGCCGAGAATCTCGTCGAGGTCCTGCCGCTCGATCGCGACCTTGGCATCGCGATTGCCGTCGACGTCGAACCGCGTGTCGCCGTAGATCCGGGTAACGGCACGTAGCACCGATTCCGCACTCGGCCACACCTCCGCCGAGGAGAGGCCTGTCGAGCGGCGTCCGACGGCGCGGGCCCGGGCAAGATGGTGTTCGACATGCCGCTGCATCGATTTCGTCTCGCGAAACACCAGTTCGGCCAGTTTCGGATCCTTGGCCGTCGCCGCGTTGGTGAGCACCGTCAGCGGCGTCTTGAGCGCGTGTGCCAGATTGCCGGCGTGCGTCCGGGCTTCCTCGGCCTGTCGCTCCGAATGTTCCAGCAGGGAATTGAGTTCCTCCACCAGCGGCTGAACCTCCAGCGGCAGAGGGTCGGTCACGCGATTGTGGCCGGTGGTGCGGATTTTCTGGATCGCCATGCGCACCCGGCGCAGCGGCCGCAGACCGTAATAGCTTTGCAAGGCCGCCAGCATCAGCAGGCCGAGCGCAAGGACGACGAAACTCCAGAACAGGATCGACTGGATGCGCCTGATCTGGGAATCGAGTTCACCGCGTGCGGAGGCCACCGTGAAGGTCCAGCGCGCCTCGCTTCCCGGCAGGATGACCGTGCGCTCGACCACCCGCAGCGGTTCGTCGGGAAACTGGTTGCTGTCGTAGAAGTGCGGCTGATCGTCGACGTGATCACCTTCGACCCTCAGCGTCCGGTCCCAGAGGCTCCGGCTCGGGAAGGGATCACGCCCTTCGCCGCTGATCTGCCAGTAGACCCCGCTGTTGGGTTCGAGGAACCGCTGGTCGCCCAGCGCGCGGTAGAGCTGCACATCGCCCCAGTTGTCGATCTCGGCGGAAGACAGCAGCGCGGTCTGCACATATTGCAGCTGCTCGTCGAAATTGTTCTCTACCAGGCGGGTCAGGGTGCGGTTGAGGGCAACCCCTCCCCCGAGCAGCAGGATGAAAATCCACGCTGCGGAGATCAGCATCATCCGCCGCGACAGGCTGCCGGTGTGGGGCGCGATTGTCCCCTCGGCGTCCGGGCTCGCGGGGGCGGCAGGCGTCGCCGCACTCACCGCAGGCAGCTCAGGCGCGCGGCTGGTCGGCGGGGTCGTCGAGGCTGTAACCGAGGCCACGGATTGTCGTTATCACATCGGCACCCAGTTTCTTGCGGATGCGCGTCACGAAGACCTCGATCGTATTGGAATCGCGGTCGAAATCCTGATCGTAGATATGCTCGATCAGTTCGGTGCGGCTGACGACCTTGCCCTTGTGGTGCATCAGGTAGCTCAGCAGCTTGTATTCCTGTGCGGTCAGCTTGACCGGCTCGCCATTGAGCGACACGCGGCCCGACCTGGTGTCCAGCCGGACGTCGCCCGCCGTGAGTTCGCTCGAAGTGTTGCCCGAGGCCCGCCGGATCAGCGCGCGGAGCCGGGCGATGAGTTCCTCTGTCTGGAACGGCTTGGCAAGATAGTCGTCGGCACCCGCATCGAGACCGGCGACCTTGTCGGACCAGCTGTCGCGCGCGGTGAGCACGAGGACGGGGAAGGTCCGACCTTCCTTGCGCCACATGCCCAGCACGGTCAGGCCATCGATCTCCGGCAGACCGAGATCGAGGATCACGGCATCGTAATCCTCCGACGAGCCCATGTAGTGACCGTCCTCGCCATCGGTCGAAAGATCGACGGCGTAGCCATTCTGCTCGAGCGTATTCTTGAGCTGCTGGCCGAGCGTGGGTTCGTCCTCGACAATCAGGATGCGCATCGTGTTCGGGTCCCCTGGAATTCCTGAGCGAAGCGTATTGGCGGCAAAGGCGTTCCCGCGTCAACACGCACGCGGTCGCTACACCCCGCAGGCTCAGTCGCTGCGGCGCAGGATCCGGCCCGTGCGCGCGTCGACATCGATGAAGATGACGCGTTCCTTGCGGATGAATTTGAGCCGGTAGGCCATGGCTGCGGAATCGTAGGCCGGCCCGAGATATTCGGCGTCGCCCATCGAGGGCAGGATGCGGCGTTCGATCTCGCGCAACGACAGCACGTTGCCCGCGCGCATCTCCTTGCGCGCCTCGCCCTGCGGCGTCCGGTCCTGCGCGAGCGCCGGAACCCCAGCGCTGCCGATAGCCAGGCTCAAGGCCAGAGCAGAAAGGATCGCGCTACGCATCATGCCGCTTTGCCTACGCCGCATCCATTGAACAAGCAGTGAATGCGGCGCAGGGCCCTGCGTTCAGGAACTACCGGACCATCTCGTAGGTCAGCTGCACCGATACGCCCGTGCCGACAAGACCGGGCTCGATCGGCGGCGGGGGGGCCGATTCCACGCGTGCCGCCGTGACCACGATAGCGTCGCCCATCTTGGCGCTCGGCCCCGAATGGATCGTTTCGGCCACCTGCAGCAGGCGGACGCCCGAATATCCTGCGGCGCGCGCATATTCCTCCGCCTGCGCCTGGCCCCGTGCGAGTGCGCGGCGCCGCGCATCGGCCTTTGCCGCCGTGTCGTCCTCGATCATGAAATTGGGGCCGTAGATGTTGTTCGCACCCGCCCCGACCAGCGCGTCGAGCACATCGCCCGTCCGCTTTATGTCGCGCAGCTTCACGGTGACCTGGTTCGAGGCAGTATATCCCCTGAACACAGGGCGCCGTGTGGTCTGGTTGTAGTCGTACTGGGCATTGAGCGTGACCCGCGTGGTCTGGATATCGCGCGGTGCTATGCCGAGTGCCTTGATGAGATCGACGACGCGTTGCATCTCCGCCGAATTCCTGCGCAGCGCTTCGACAGCGGTGGCTGCATTGGTTTCAACGCCGGCAGAAATCGTGGCCACGTCGGGTTCCACCTCGACCTGCTCGTAGAGGCTCAATTCGACCACGGGGTTGGCCGCGGCGATCGTGACCTCGGCCGCGGTGGCCGGGGCGGCGATGACGGCGAGCGGCGCTGCCGCAAGTGCGAGCGAAACTAGCATGCGATGGTTCATTGAGCGGTCTCCTTCTGCCGGGGCCATGATTATCGCCCTCAAACTTTCGGCGGGTTGAATGACGGGGCCGCCCTTCCCTTGCGGCGGCGACCACGTTACCCATCCTTGCCAGACAATGGGGGATGGGATGCGTTTGTTCCGCAAGATCATGATTTCGCTCGCTGCGACGGCGATGCTTCCGGCCGTGGCGCAGGCGCAGATGGAGCGTGTGCCCGACCGGCCTGCCGGCGAAGGCGATGGTCCCTACACAACCCTGCTGATCAAGGGCGCGAACCTGATCGACGGCTCCGGCGCCCCGCCCGAGGGTCCGGTCGATATTCTCGTCAGGGGCGATACCATTGCGGCCGTCGCGCGCGGCGGAAGCAATCTCTTTGCCGACCGCGTCATCGACGCCGCAGGCATGTGGGTCTTGCCCGGCTTCGTCGATGTGCACGGTCACAACGGCGATCCGGACAAGGCACCGCAGCCCTCCTATGGCTTCAAACTGTGGCTCGCCCACGGCGTCACCACAGTGCGCGGGGTCGGCTTCGGGTGGGGCCCCGACGATCCCTCGCTCGACATGAAGCGCCGCAGCGAGGCCAACACCATCACCGCGCCGCGCCTCTTCGCCTATGCCGTCCCCGGCGATGTCTGGCCGAACGGTGACGTGACCACGCCCGAGCAGGGCCGCGCCTGGGCGCGCTGGGCCAAGGCGCGCGGGTATGACGGGATCAAGTTCTTCAACAGCGAGGATCCGGCCACACTCGCCGCGATCCTCGACGAAGCCGACAAGATCGGGCTCGGCAGCGTCGCCCACCTCGGCCAGCGCGGCGTGGGTCAGGTGAATGCAGCCAAGGCGGTCGAACTCGGCCTTGACGGGATCACCCATTTCTACGGCCACTTCGAAAGCCTGCTCGAAGGCCGCCAGGTTCCGGACTATCCGCCCGGTTACAACTATCTGGACGAACAATCGCGCTTCGGCACCATCGCACGGCTGGAGGCGCAGGCGGTCGAACCGGGCAGCGAGAAGTGGAATGCCTATGTCGACGCGCTGGTCGAAAGCGGGGTGACGCTGAGCCCGACCTTCAACATCTACTCCGCCAGCCGCGACGTGATGCGCGCCCGCACGCTCGAATGGCACGACAAATACACCCTGCCCTCGCTGATGCGGTTCTACGAGCCGAGCCTGACCAATCACGGCAGCTACTATCACGACTGGTCGAGCGAGGACGAGGCAGCGTGGAAGCGCTTCTACGCCAAGTGGTTCGCCCTGACCCGCGACTTCAAGGACCGGGGCGGCACGATCACCGCAGGGTCCGACCCCGGCTACATCTACCAGACCTGGGGCTTCGCCTATATCGCAGAGCTGGAAATGCTGCGGGAAGCAGGGCTGACGCCGATGGAGGTGATCCAGGCCGCCACGATTAACGGCGCGCGCGAGATTTACAAATCCAAGGGCGTCGAACCGCCCTTCGGCATCATCCGCGAAGGCAAGCTGGCCGACATGGTGATCGTCCCTGCAAACCCGCTGGAGAACCTCAAGGTGCTCTACGGCACCGGGCACAAGCGCCTCAATCGCGAGACCAACACGATCGAGGTTGTCGGCGGGGTGCGCTGGACCATCAAGGACGGCATCGTCTACGACGCGCCGAAGCTGCTGGCGGACGTTGCGCGGATGGTCGAGGAGCAGAAGGCGGCTGAACCGCAGCCCTGAGTGCACTCGCCGCTTGCGGAGACCCGCCCCCTCCCCTAGCTGACCCCGCCTATGGCACAGCCACCGATCTTGAGCTGGGAAGGACTCGGCCTGCAGCAGGGCGGGCGCTGGCTGCTGGGCGGGCCGGAGCGCGAGGATATCGATCTTCATATCGGGCCGCGCGACCGGCTGGCGCTGATCGGCCGCAATGGCGCGGGCAAGACCACGCTGTTCCGCCTGATCGAGAACAGGATCGAGGCCGACCGCGGTCTGCGCAAGGTGAAGCCCGGCCTCCGGATCGTGGTGCTGGAACAGGACCCGGACTTCACTGGCTTCGAGACGCTGATGGACTGGGCGCTCGGCGGTGAAAGTGCGCCCGAGCGTCACGAGGTCGAGGCCATCGCCGTCCAGCTCG
>FWWL01001443.1_pt1 | contig 56611 bp, 43 predicted proteins | sample 2228331 | NCBI WGS metagenome assembly FWWL01 (sample SAMEA103939775, study PRJEB20133) | metagenome
ATATTTTAAATAATATTTTAATCTATTAATAACCTCATTAATTTATTCTATCACGTTACTCCCACAGGGTAAATTCTAATATTAATTTTGTATTGGCAGATACCTGTCAACACTCAAAGCAAGTCATGCTATTTCAACCGTTTATGCAGGTCTATTCAGCCTGAAGCTTAAAATAAAAAAAGCTGTGACAATTTTATATCAAAGCCTTACATGAACATCTGTTTTGCATATGAATTTGTTTTTCCGGCATAATCATTCCATATATTCTGTTCATGTATTCTCTCCCTTTATGTGAGTATATAACATAATAATAGTTTAGACTACTGCACTATATTAATTATACTCAACAAAAGCAGGCATACCAAATCCGTTATACAACCACAGCTTAAATTAGCACCATAATACTCTGTATTTCAGCATTATACCACTAAAAACACTGTATTTCCATAGCAAATACAGTGTTTTTGATATAGTTATAATTCTGAATGAACAGTATAAAGGATATTCCCCGAAATTCGATTATATAAAAAGCAATGCTACTCCTATAAGTGATATAAATGCTCCAAATATCTCCTTTGGCAGCACCTTTTCCTTAAACATCATTATAGATGCAGGGATAATTAGTATTGGCGATATTGAAGTGATTGTTGATACAATTCCCGTCGCTGTATACTGGACAGCCAACAGCGTAAATGAAACTCCCAGAAAGGGTCCGAAAAAAGAACCAAAGCTTATGAACTTCATAGCACTACGATCTTTTATTGCGTCTTTCAGCTTCCCCCAGTTTTTCGATACAGTGATTACTATTGCAAACCCCAAAATAGCTGCAATAACTCTTATCTGAGTAGCTGCAAAAGGATTGTAAGAGCCCATTCCCAGCTTGCTAAACACAAGTCCGAAGGCTTGTCCTAAAGCTCCGATAAAAGCATATGTCAGTCCTTTGATTGGATGTGCGAGCTTGATCTTGTTATTGCCGGTATTTCTGCTTAATATGACTATGGCAATACCAATAATAGTAACAAGCATTCCAACTGACGCTAATAGTGTTATTCGCTCACCCATGAGAAAATAACCGGTAATTGCTGTAATAGGCGGAACAGCAGACATAATAAGCAAAGATATTCTTGAACCTATTTCAACATATGCCTGAAACAGAAACAAGTCTCCTATGACAAAGCCTATCATTCCCGAGATAAGCAGCCAAGTCCAGTTGGCGGCCGTGGCGTCAAAAGGCAGAAGCATACCTCTTGTAAAGAAAGTGAAGATTGCTAATAATACAAATGCAATTATAAGTCTAATAAAATTTACTGCAAGGGACCCAACTTTTTTGCCTGCCGATTCAAAGCAAATAGCAGTAAGTGTCCAGAATATTGCAGTTGTTAGTGCAGCAGCCTCTCCCAAATGCGATTGAAACATTATTTAACATCCCCTATTTCTCAAAATAACCCGACTATGGATTATTATATCATATAATGCACCTATGCCTCTGTTAGCTTTAATTTATTTTAAACAACAAAAATAGAACCTCGTCTTTCGAGATTCTATTTGCTTTAGCGATAATGTTTTTTTGCAGCTATACTCTGTTCCTGTTATGGGTTCCTGCTCTGCCTCGATCTCTGAAAAGCAGACTAAAAGACCATATGCCTGCAACACCTACTAAGGTATAAACAAGCCTGCTTAGCAATGCATCCTGCCCACCAAAGAGAGACGCAACCAAATCAAATTGAAAGAGTCCCACCAACAACCAGTTCAATGCGCCAACAATGACTAAAATAAGTGCTAATCTATCCATGCTTCGTGATCCTCCTTTCTTCTGCATAATTTAGAAAATGCAGAATCTGCAAATTTGTAACCAATATATATTATGTTCATTTCAAAAATTACTATTCTGATGCATTTGTGTGGGAAGCTCATTTATCAGCGATTTATGCAATTGTTAAAAATTTATATGTTAAAATCTAACGTTGGAGTGCATTATCTCATATGTTATAATGTTATGTAAACCATTTTTAGTTGTGGAGGTATGTTATGAAGGAAAAATACATTCAGTTACTGAAGGGCTGTATTGCACTAATCATGACAGTAGCCGTCCTTTATGCAGGACAAGCAATATGGCATAACTATGCCGTCAACTTGCCTTTAGATAAAACGCTGAATGGCGTTGACGGGGTTGAAAAGGTTACTTGGGATGACAGTAATAGTATAAGTGACTCAATTAATATATATGTTACTCTCAATAATACAGCCAATCTACAAAAAACTTATGAAGAAATCAGCAAAAGAATTGAAAAAACATTGAAAAACAAACAATTTAATCTGGAGATAAAGGATACCCGTTCTTTAGAGTTGGAGCAAGCATACTACGATATTCACTATTATATTCAGAAAGCTATTGTAGACGGAGATTTTCCGCTGCTTGAAGCGAAGGTGCAGGAGAATGCCAGCACTACAGGAGCTGCAGCAAAGGTTTATGTTGATGAGCAATACATATATCTGCAGCTGGCAAAGAAGGACAGCTCTTTATATGCTGTGGTCTCCCGGCATTCTGACAAAGTAGGAGGGGATTTCTGATGAAAAACAAAGAAATTATTGTAGGAGCAGCAGCAGGAATACTTCTTTTTCTTACGCTCCAAGGTGTGAATGTACTTCCTCTGGTATTTTTTACAGGACTAATAGGCGCAATATACTATATCAATTTCAGCAAGCAGCATAGTAAGGGCACTGACTTCACTTCAGTAGAAAGAAATATCTGTTCAATATCCTTTGATGATATTGGAGGTCAGGAGGTTGCAAAAAACGAGCTTTGCGAAGCCCTTGAATTTATGAAAAATGACGAGCATATAAAACATTTGGGGATACGCCCATTAAAAGGAATACTGCTCAGCGGACCCCCAGGTACCGGTAAGACCTTATTAGCTAAAGCTGCTGCTCAATTCACCAACTCGGTGTTCTTATCCGCCAGCGGCTCAGAATTCGTAGAAATGTATGTAGGAGTTGGAGCCCAGAGAGTGCGTAAGCTTTTTGACCAGGCAAGAAAAGCAGCGAAGACTCTTAAAAAACCAAGCGCGGTCATTTTTATCGATGAAATAGAGGTGCTGGGTGGGGCAAGAGGACAGAATAACGGCCATCAGGAGCATGAGCAGACCTTAAATGAGCTGCTGGTGCAAATGGACGGCATATCCTCTAATGAAGATGTCAAGGTACTGATAATCGGTGCCACTAACCGTGTTGATATGCTGGATTCAGCTTTGCTCCGTCCCGGAAGGTTTGACCGTCTTGTAAAAGTCGATTTGCCGGATAAAAAAGGAAGATTGCATATCCTTAAGCTGCATGCTAAAAACAAACCCCTTGCGGCAGATGTTTCAATAGATGCTCTGGCAAAGGACACCTTCGGTTTTTCCGGTGCACAGCTGGAAAGTGTGACAAACGAGGCAGCCATCCTTGCTATGCGTGAAGGCTCAGATAAGATAGCGCCTCACCATTTCCGAAGCGCGATAGAAAAGGTAATGATGGGTGAAAAGCTGGACAGACTCCCAAGCAAGGAAGAAAAGCACAGAATAGCAGTACATGAGTCTGGTCATGCACTAATTGGCGAGCTTAAGCTTCCTGCCTCTGTCGCCAGCGTAAATGTAGCTTCAAGGAGCAATGCCCTTGGCTATGTGCGCCAGACACAGGAAAATGATATGTATTTATATACCTGCGATCATCTTAAATCAAGAATCGCAGTAGCTTTGGCAGGTACTCTCGCCGAAGAGATAATTCTTGAAAGTAGGAGCACAGGTGGCTCCAATGATTTTAAGCATGCCTCCGATATGGCAAAGCAAATCATATACAGCGGCATGTCTGAGCTTGGAATCATATCTGTAGAGGATATACCCAAGGATCAGCTTCACTCTGCAATCACTACAATACTCAGAGAGGTTGAAAATGAAATTCGCGAGCTGCTGCTAAAGCATAAAAGGGAATTAACACATGTCACTGAATTACTGCTGGATAGAGAGACAATATCCGGTGACGAACTTAGACTTGTATTAAAAAACTGTGTGAATTCAGAATGTGCATAGAAAAACTGCTGGGGTCAGAGACTCCAGCAGTTTTTTCTTTATCCTAGAAATTTATCGATAATATGTTGCTGTCAATGTACATCATAATATTATATCCCAGAAAATCACATGCATAGGTCTCAGGAATATATAAAACCCCATTAATCGTTTTTGCAGCTGCCTCGGCCGGCATATCAATTCCGAACATTCTCACTGTCTTGCTGTCTGCTTTTATGGTTATTTTATTGAAGTCCTTTGTAATCTCAAGGCTTGATCCACTTAATTGATATTTTAAGCCCATAGCTTCCAAAGTTTCTTTAGCCTGCAAATATATTACGTTCTTTTCAATTACAGGCTGCGCCTTTAATGGAGTACCTTTTACCATTACAGTCATCTGCTTGTTTTCCGGTCTTGTATAAACCACTTTACCACCCACCACTGTCATTAATGCATTTGCATCCTTAATGTCACTTGCCGGGCAAGTCATAACATCTCTGTCAATAACTGCAAAATCTGCAAGCTTTCCTACTTCCAGAGAGCCTTTCAGTTTTTCTTCAAATTGGCCATAGGCTGCCCAAATAGTGAAGGATTTGAGAGCCTCTTCCCTAGTCATACACTCCTCGGAGTACCAGCCTCCTGTGGGGTTTCCATCCCTATCCATTCTTGTGACTGCAGCATACAGCCCATGATATGGATTTACCAGTTCGACTGGTGCATCAGAGCCATTGACTATTACAGAACCCTTGTCAATAACTTTGCGCCATGCATATGCACCCTTTATTCTTTCTGCACCGACTCTATCCTCAGCCATGTTCTTGTCAGAGGTGGCATGTACAGACTGCATTGCAGGTATGATGCCTATCTTTGCTATCCTTTCGATGTCTTCAATAGTAGACACCTGGTAATGCTCTATCCTGTATCTGTGATCTGCCAATGGCTGTTCCTTAAGAACCTTTTCATATATATCCACACATTGTCTGACAGCTGCATCACCAATTGCGTGAGTAGCTACCTGGAAGCCGTTTTCTCTTGCTTCCTTTATCAGAGCATAAAATTCATCGTTTGTATATCTTCCATTTCCAAGGTGCCCCACTCTATCACTGTATTCCGCAAGCATCCAGGCGCTTCTGGCACCAAGCGAGCCATCAGAGAAGAACTTTATGCCCCTTAAAGTGAGCCTGTTATCATATAATCCTATCTGCGGTCCCTGTTTATAGTATTCCTTTGCACTGTCTCCAGAGTTAACGAAGCCATATATTCTGATATCCATCTTATTTTCTTCATAGAGATCTTTAATATATTTAATTGTAGTGGAACCGGAACCGGCGTCCATTACTGTTGTAAATCCATAGCTGAAAAGCTCCTGCTGGCCTTTTATGTACGCTTCTTTCTTTCTTGCCTCGCTGTACTCCGGTATCTTACCTCTTACCATGTTCATCGCGGTATCAGTCAATACTCCAAGCACATTTCCGCTCTTATCCTTCAATATCTCTCCGCCCACAGGATTCGGAGTATCCTTTGTAATACCTCCTATTTCAATTGCCTTGCTGTTTACCCACAATGCATGACCGCAGGTTCTTGTCAAAGCAACCGGATTATTGGGAGCTACAGCATCCAAGTCTTCCTTTGATGGGAACTGTGAGCCCGCCCAAACTTCCTGGTTCCAGCCTCTTCCTACTATCCAGTCCCCATCAGGCAGTCTGTCCGCTTCGGCCTTTACAGCGGCAAGTATATCAGCCTTTGGCTTCCAGAAGGCATCGATCTGGAGCAGTTTTTCCCCAAAGCCCGGGAAATGCATATGACCCTCAATAAGCCCTGGTACTACTGTTCTACCCATAAGATCTACTACTTTTGTTTCTTTCCCTATAAGTTTCTTTACATCCTTGTCGTTTCCTACATATATCAAGTTCTGGCCTTTCACAGCTATTGCTGTAGCTTTTGAAAAGTTCGAGTCCACAGTGTATATATTACCGTTCAAATACACACTGTCTGCACTGGTTGTCTCAGCCATTACCCCCAGCGGCATGCAAGCTGCAAAAAATACCAAGCATAGCAGAGATGAAATTAGTCTAGCTCTTGTCTTTTTCATATTACATCCTCCTAACATTTGATTTCTATATGATTATATTCAGTACTAATCAAAATAAGTAGTCCCACCATAGGGAAAATTTCATAGAATATTGATGAAAAAGGCAATAACTATACTTTTGAGTATGCTGAGCACATTGTCTACAATTAAAAGAAGGCAATAAAAAAACACCTAATGCAGTAGTTTCTCATCTAGTGATGATTTGCTTCATACTGCTAAAGGTGTTTTTTTGTTCTGTTATACTTACCATCTCAGGCCTTCTACTGTTGAATACTGTTATGAATCTGAAGCCCGCTTCCGTTGCCTGTTCTGCTGCTTCAGCCACACCCTTGCCCACATCCTCTGCAAAGTGTGCATCGGAGCCCATGGTCAGTATCTCTCCTCCCAGTTCTCTGTAGAGCCTCAGTACATCTAAGCCCGGCATAGTCTCCTTTGGGGTCTGTCTCAATCCGGAAGTGTTTATTTCTATGCCCTTCCCCTGGGATATAGTAAGCTTCAGTACTTCCTTCAGAAGTTCATACTGGCATGCCAGGGTAATATTCTTTTTGTATACCGCTGCACTGTACCTTTTTATCAAGTCTAGGTGGCCTATGCAGTCAAAATCACTCCGGCTGACAAGGTCCTTTAATTGTCTCAGATACATGGCACATACTTCTTCTTCACTTATCCGTGTATAATCAACTGCAGAGACATCCATACCCTTAGGAAGCTTATGTGCAGATGCAAGGACAAAATCATAGGGGAAATCCGCAAGGATATCATTTGAAACCTTCGGAAACAAATGGGGCTGACCCATCTCTACACCTAGTTTTATCTTCAGCTTCCCCTTGAACGCCTGCTTGGCTTTTGTGATATCAGCCCAGTATCCCTTCTGGTCATAATAAGAGCAATTGACATCACTAATACATGGTTCAAAGTGATCTGTTATGGCTATTTCTCTTATGCCTCTGTTGACTGCGCTTTTACACAGCTCCATTATGGTGTTATGTCCGTCGATTGAATAGGTTGAGTGCATGTGGTAATCTATTAAATACTTCATTATCTCACCTCCCTTCTTATATTATACTATCACTTATCCGGCGCTAAATTGTTATGGATATATGAAAATTATGTTAAATATTGATTACAAAGTTTAAGTCCCTCCTTCGAGGGACTTAAACTTTCAATTATGCTACTTCCCTATAAGAACAGTACCTGATCCTGTAATGATACTATTAATGCCTCCCCCAGGGTTACCCGTTACACTGTCTCCAACCCTAGCAGCAGGAAAACCTGAACCTGCATTATTTAAATTTATAATACCGCCAGTGATATTGGTGGTAGCACCGCCACTAATATTGACTGCCACGCCATTAATATAAACGGTAGTACTACTTTTTATATTCACTGGGGCAGTAGAATTAATGTTTATTGCTTTTTCATTTAGAACTATTCCACCTCCGGGAGTATTCAAGTTTATCCCTTCATCTGTTACAGTGATGGAATACTTCCCGTTTGGACTAGCTGCAACCCACGCTGTGCTGGCTGAAATCTGTGAAGCAGCTTGAGGTGCCAACAGATCTAGGTCGCTCAAGCTCTTATCTACACTTGTGATATCCTGTGGGTATTACTTTGTGTAAACGTTGCCCCGTCATTAATTAGTCCTTTTGGTGGAATTTCCGCTGACGCAACCCCGCCTATTATAAGCACTAATATCAATACAACTACGGGCAGTTTATACTTCATAGTTTTTAGAATACAGCCTTTGAGTTTTCCCGTCATAAAATTATTCCCCCTTAATTATTTATTCTAAAATATTCTTCCATTATATTTCTCCATTTAGCACCATATTCCTTCCATATAAGGAAATAAATGTGCCATAGCTATTTCCCTATCACTTTTGCTAGCTTGCTATCAATTAGGATGTCCAGGGTATTCCATTTTTTGAGTTTTCTGATAAAATATAATTATGTAGAAATAATTGGTATTTAACACTTTTTTGTCTATTGAGGGTATGGGGGGGGTCAAATGTATTCCAAAAAAGGCATTGCCGCTTTATTTGTTATACTATATACAGTCGTTTATTACTTATGGCTCCTCTTCTTTGACGGCAGCCATATTTTCCGTGTCCTTGTGTCAGATATACTTCAGACAATACCTCCTCTAATTGTTTTCATAATGCTGCTGCTAACCTTAAGAAAATCCAAGTACGTTGATAGGCACTTCTGGCTTCATTTGTCTATCGGCTGTGGCAGCTACTTAGTTTCCCAGCTTGCCTGGGACTATTACGAAATTGTGCTTGGAATAAGCAACCCAGCCGTTGGATGGTACTCGATATTATGGGCAGTTAGCGCCCTTTCCTTTATTGCAGCAGTAACGCACAAGCTGAATCAAAAGAAGGACGGTAACTGGACCTGGATCATGATAATAGATACTCTTACCGTTATGTGCATCGCATTCTCTTTGACTTTGGTATATATAATCCTTCCCAAGCTAGCAAATGTACATGGCGATTTACTTACGAACATACTCTACCTAGCTTATCCAGTTGGAAACCTTGTATGCTTGTATGTTTCCATTAATCTCTACTTTTCCCTCAAACCCGATGACCCTGAAAGGAAAACACTTTATCGTGTCTTTTCTGCCTTTCTGATAATGTTTTTTGCAAATTCGATTTATTCATATATGTCCATGACAGGTTCCTATCACAGCGGAAGTTTGATGGATCCTTTGTGGTCTCTATACATTTTCGTATTAGGGCTGGCAAGTTTAGAATACTCGAATATGGCAAAGGAGAATTCCCATGCCCCGACAAAAGACTTGGCGGCAGCTTCCCATAGTAATACTATAAGTCTTCTACCGATTACAAGCGTCATTCTGCTGTTCATCTTTATGATTTTCAGTCAAAACAAGGTAATAATGGTTTTCTCCTCAATAAGTGTAATTTTAATAACCTTGCGTCACGCAGTTATTACCCTGCAAAATAAACAGCTGATATCAAAACTTGAGTTTCTCAACGCCAATCTTGAGGTAGAGGTGGCAAATAGGACTCAGCAGCTTTATGATATGGCTTTTTATGATCAATTGACCAGCCTTCCCAATAGGAGACTATTTGAAACAAATCTGAAGGCCGCACTGATGGTTGCGAATCAGAAAGAATCTTCACTTGCTGTCATGTTTCTCGACCTGGACCGATTTAAGACAATAAATGATACCCTGGGTCATTCCTTCGGTGATTTATTATTGAAGGAAGTAGCCAAGCGAATAGAGAGCTGTTTAGAAAATCAATATATGCTCTCCAGGCAAGGAGGCGACGAGTTCGCTATTATCATTGATGGTTATAAAGATCTGCATGCTGTGGAGAGCATTGCACAGAAGATACTAGACCAGCTCTACAAGCCAATGGAGCTGAACAGCTATTATACATACACGACCTGCAGCATTGGCATAGCAATTTACTCCGAACAAGACAACGATAGTGAAACATTGATGAGATATGCTGATGCTGCCATGTATCGTTCAAAGGAGCTGGGCAGAAATACTTATCAATTCTATAATCCTGATATGGATAAGTCAATCTCAAGAAAGCTGACCCTTGAGCGTGAGCTGAGAAGGGCAATCGAGTGCAATGAGTTTGTAATGTACTATCAGCCTCAAATCAATACTTATAATGGGTGTATCACGGGAGCTGAAGCCTTAATAAGATGGATGCATCCTACCCAAGGCTTGATATTTCCAGCCGACTTCATTCCTCTTGCTGAAGAAACCGGCATGATTGATATAATAGGACAATGGGCGCTGAAAGCATCATTTATACAAGCAAAAAAGTGGCATGACCAAGGGTATAATCACTTGAAAATAGGCGTGAATATATCTCCATATCAGCTGCAGCAGGATGATTTTGTTTCACTGGTTGGAAAGGTGATTGCCGAGACCGGTATGCCGCCGGAATATATAGATCTTGAGATAACTGAAAGTGCGTCGATTCAAAATATAGCAGGGAACATAAAAAAATTACGCCGACTAAGAGATTTAGGTGTCAGCATCTCAGTAGACGATTTCGGTACGGGTTTCTCCTCTTTGAGCTACTTGAACAAATTGCCAATAAACACTTTAAAGATTGCACAGCAGTTTGTACGATATATTAAGCAGGATGCCAGCAATAAGGCCATTGTATCAGCAATAATCGCTATTGCTAAGAACCTGAAGCTTAATATCATTGCAGAGGGTGTCGAGAATATATATCAGGTTAACTATTTAAAAGCACAGAATTGTTTTGACATGCAGGGTTATCTTTTCAGCAAGCCGGTATCCGCAGAAGCCTTTCTGAAGCTGCTGGAAAACGATGAGTTTTCTCAGGCAGGCACAGCAAAAGATATATAACATTAATGCCGTATAGGAGTTTTCCTATACGGCATTATATTGATAAATACTATACTTGTATTATCTATTATTCTAATTTTCCTTTGATTTAATTCTGTCCGCAACTATCAAGCTTATATTATGCAGATGATCAGCTATTCTCTCCATATGGTTGATTGCATCAAGGAATATGATGCCTGACTGCACATTGCAGGTACCTGCCTCCAACCTCAGAATATGCTTTTCCTTTAATGCATCGGACAGGTCATCTATTGTGTCTTCCCTCGATGCAGCCAACAATGCTAATTCCGCATTGTCTTCAGCATAAGCAGCTAGGCACTCATTCATCATCAATGAGATTTCACTATATAGATTATTTAACTCACATATTCCAGTTTCACTGAAATGAAGCTTCAACTCCATCTTGCGCTGAGCCAGGTCAATTATATCCTCACAATGATCTCCGACTCTTTCAAAGTTATTGATACTGTTAATAAGCGCCGGTATCCTTGCCGATTGGTCACTATCAAGATCTTTTCTAGATATCTCCACCAGGTACTGAGTAATCTCAGCCTGCATTTTATTTATCTGCTCCTCATTATCAAGTACTGCTTTAATCTTGCTTCTGTCATCATCTATAAGGCTGAGCACAGAGTCCTCCAACATATTCTTAGCAACCTCGCCAGCATTAATCACTTCCTGAGTGGCAGCTTTCAAAGCAGCTACCGGAGTCTCAATAAGAAGACGATCCAAGTGCTCTCCTTCATACTCCTCATTTCTTCTCTCAGGAATAATCTTTTCAAGGAACTGCACATAGTATTTAGTTATTGGCAGGAATATCAATGCACTGATTATATTGAAAAAAGTATGTGTATTTGCTACCAGGAATGCCTTTGGCTCATGTAGTACGCTGAAGGTAAGCCATTCAATTACGCCGGTAAAAGGTTTTAGGATAATAAGTGCTGCGATAACACCAATTATATTATATAGAGTATGCGCCCATGCAGTCCTTCTGGCAGCAGTATTAGCCTTCAAGCTTGCCAATTGAGCTGTGACGCAGGTTCCTATATTATCACCCAGAGTCAATCCTATAGCAGCTTGAAAGCTGATCAAATCTGCACTAAATAGTGATATGGTCAACGCTACTGTAGCAGAGCTGCTGTGTATGAGCATCGTGGCAATCATACCAACGAATAATCCTAAAAAGGGACTTTGTCCATACTGCAGAAACAACTGTCTTGCTGTCTCACTGTCCTTTATATAAGGCAGACTGGCGTTCAACGTCTTCAATCCGAGGAACATAAGTCCGAAGCCCATTATTGCCTGTCCAATATTCTTTGTGGTATCCTTCTTTGCAAAGGCCATAAAGAAGAAGCCTATTGCCACCACCGGGAGCGCTATGTAAGTCAGCTTCAGAGACATAAGCTGCGCAGTAATAGTCGTTCCTATGTTTGTTCCATATATTATTCCCACTGCCTGGGTCAGATTCATAAGGCCTGCATTTACAAAACCAACGGTCATTACTGTTATGGCTGTACTGCTTTGCACCAGCATTGTAATGACAGTACCTACAAAAAATGCTACATATATGTTTTTAGTCAGGATAGAGAGAATTTTCTTCATCACTTTCCCTGAGGCTTTTTCCAAGCCCCCGCCCATGAAGTCAACACCATACATCAGTAAGGCTGTCCCTCCAAAAAGGTTGAAGATTATCTGAAGCGTGACATTATCCTGTATTAAATGGTTCAAATCCGGCATAAGAATCCTCCCTGACCTCTATATTATTATTGTATAAAACCTTTTATATTATATAACAATGGGACTTTCGGCACAATAGTTAATAAACCCAATATGTGTGAATTAACATAAACTTAACAAAATGTACGAAAAAAGCAAGGCTGCCTTCATAAAAACAATGCCTTGCTCATCTGTTTATTTTGCTGTTTTACATGGAAGTATAATTGTGAATGCAGTTCCCTCACCAAATTTGCTTTCTACCTTAAGTGTCCCTCCATGTTCATTGACTATATATTTGAAAACACTAACTCCCAGCCCCGTTCCCTTAGGTTTTGTCGTATAGAATGGGGTTCCGATGCATGCAAGCTGCTCCTCAGTCATCCCTATCCCATTGTCTCTAATAGTAATGCTCATCATATTACTAATTTTATCGTGTTCTGCACTAATATCCAATTTGGGATCAATTGCACAATTCATAGCATCAATTGCATTATCAACCATTCCCAGTACCGCATTCTTTATCTGCTGACTGCTCATAAGCACAGGTTCTTCTGTATCGGCATAGTAAAACCTGGTTTTTATCCCATTTTTATATGCGTTGGAAGATATAAGCATTTCTATGGATTTCAGCAGGGTGTTTATACTTGCTGTACTATAATCTCCTGAAGCTGGCTTGGAGAACTGCAGGAAGTCCGTTACAATCTCACCGATATCATCCACAGCACTCTCCATTACAGCTGCATACTCCGATATTTTTTCCGCTCTGCCTCTGCTGAGCATCAATTGACATAGGCCTTTTATTGATGCAAGAGGATTTTTTATTTCATGTACCAGGCCGGCAGCCATTTGTCCTATTATCGCCATTTTCTCGCTGTGTATTATTTTTTCCTGTTCTTTTTCGTATTCCGAAATGTCTCTTCCTATAATTATCCATCCTATTTTTTCATTATCAACATCATAGATCGACGAGCTGTCGAGACTTATTTTTTTTATTTCTCCACTCATTGTCCTTATATTCCATTTTGTACCGTGCATCATATTCTCATTTTTAATATCTATTTTAGCGCTGTCCTTCAGGTTTGAGTGTAAACAGTGGGACAGCTCCATAATATCTAAGCCGACAACGTCATTGTTTCTCATGTTTGTTATTTCAATGAATTTCTTATTGCACATAACCACTTTTCTATTTATATCAAGGATGAATACCAGATTATCTGTTGAATCAAGGATAGTTTGAGTTTGCAGCTGCATATTTTCTATTGCCTGTGCTTTTTTTGCATCTCTCACAGCAAAAGCCATACCCATAGACAGCTTCATTGCAATAAAAATCAGCTTTCCTCCCGGTTCATTTGAAAGGCCTGTCTTCCCATAAAATGTTATTGTTCCCCCTTGAAGCTTGTGCAGCTTCTCCAATAGCTCAAGCCTGCTGAATTCATACAGCTCTATAGAGCTCAAAAACTGCTCAATTGTGATTCCGCTTAGATTTCTCATTTCATATCTGAATAGAATGTCGCACTGCTTGCTGATATAGCTGATAGTTCTCTCGGTATTGAAGGTTATTATTCCTATAGGGGAATTATCTAAAAGCTTTTCATAAAAATCTTTGACTTTTCTTACTTGCACATAAGGATATTCAACTGTTGTCTTATATACACCATAATAGATGAAGCCGTGGTATGTAAGCTTAAGTATGTGTCCCATAAACTGCACTGGGGAAGAGACTGCATCACTTATTGCAAAACAGATCCTTGCAGGCATAAAGAAGCACATAGCTAGTATGATATACCTATACATGACTTTTTCCCTGTCATCTGTACTTTCTCTGTACTTTGCTCTATAGATGAATATCATATAAATTGCAGTTAACGCCAATGCTATATCCGCTTTATGCTTACTTATGGTTATATTTGATTTACTGTAATAATCAGGGATATAGCTCACTATACTTATACATCCCGCTAGCAGCAATGCTGATATACCCAGAGACATCATGAGACCCAGCCACGGGTTGATTGAACATCCCTTTTTATAACAGCCCAGCAACAGCCAAACTAAAATCTCGAAAAAAGCAATCAGTACTCCATGCTTCAATGAAATATCCAGCAGAGGATTGACCAATGGATATGGTAAATGTACCATATCCGCAAAATTAACTAAATGAGGTAAGTTCAATAATACCATTGTCAAAGATCCAAACCCTACCCATTGTATGAAACAGCTTGTTTCGGTATATGTACTCCATACCTGGAAGAAAGTAAATATTAATAGGAAAAGGCTGAATAGCTCTATAACTATATGCAAAAATTGATAGTTTGTACTCCACAGCTGTGCAAACAATATATGCGATGCCATATATCCGCAGGTTATGATAGAAGCTATTAACAGCAAAGAATGGCTTATTTGAAAAATAGGTTTTCTTTTGGACAAATGAAACATGTACTTACCCCCTTGAATCAAGTTTAAAATACACATTATGCATTCATTTGACAATGATGACACATTATGTATATTATATATTTTTTCCTTACACTTTATTAAGATAAGTACACTAATTTATATCCCAATAATTTATAAAGGCTGGTAGAATTCCTTCCACCAGCCTTTTAACTCTTAGACTCAAACTTCCTGAATATCAGCTTCCTTAGATTATAAAGGAATCCGTGTGGTTTGATTTCTTCCGGCTCAGCTATTGCCAAGTCTGCCATTTTTATGATACTTTCAAAAGATGTTGCCCCGGCAATAAATCTGGCAGGATGACAGAATATAGCATCTTCTATGCCTATTATTCCACTAAGCTCCGATTCCCTCTTACCTGCCCAAGCTTGCGGAAGCAGCTTCCTATCCCTGTTAGGTCCACCACCGCCTCTGACGGTTTGTATGAGGTACTCACCGTCTCTGGGAAACACTACAAACAGCACTTCTTTCTGTTTATCTATCCTAGAGAGAGCTCGTGTCCATGGATAGTTACTATCCAGAGCCAGAACCTCCTGCCTAATACGCTGACTATATGCCTCAGCTACTTTTGCTCTTGCCTTAATTGCTGATACTTGTTGGTTCAATGTGTTATCAAGAATGGTCGATGCAAAACTGACAGCTTTCTCAAAACATATGTCACAGTCGCTCTGCTCCTCATCCCAAGTAGGATTAAACTCTGTAATTATCATAGAAATGCTCATACTCGGTATTATTGTTATGCATGTTCTCAGACCATTATCGTGAGCGTCTATGCCTTCAACTAACATTCTGTCGACATTTCTAAATATTTCTTCGATTTCTTCGTTGGACAGTGAAGCACATTTACGCTTAACCACTTGCTTTCCGAATTCTCTCCAGATCAGTCCACAGGCTGCAAAAGGTGTTCCGTTATCGCGGTGCACCTTTTCAACCTGATGATGGTCAAACTCTCCATCTCCCACGTCATATACGATATCAAGGCCCTTTAGAACCTCAATGTCCCTTGTTCTTACTACCTCTATTTCAAAAACTTCCTTAAGAATAGCTGTTGCCATTACTTCATCTGCGTGGAACCTGCCATTATGCGTCCCCACTTTCCTTAATTCCTTAGCTTTTATGTTCTCACCTTCCCTATATTATCACTATATCTGTAATTGTTTTATTATTGGCAGCATGAACATATTTGATTCGGTTTAAAATATGTAAAGCAAAAAAACCGAATACAGGTGTATTCGGTTTTGCATGTTCGCATTATTGTACCAAGATACCGACGCCTTATTTTGACACCTATCTCTCGATAGGTGGGTGTCCGCAGCATGCTTCTATCTTCCCCTGCCTCAATAGGACTTACTATGGGCCTGATATCTGTCATTTGATTTAGGACTCCCGATTAAATGATGTAGGTTCAAAATAAAAGCATATCGAATATCTCAGAAACATTTGTTTTATCTTTCGTGTAATACTATTATAATCGCTAATATTAATCTAATCAATAATCAGTTTTTAGCATTTTTTCACCACTGCTTTGTTCCCGCAACCCTTTTCATATGTGGCTTCTTCACAAAAAAACACTGCTGAATAAAATAATAGCAAAGAAATAATTAATAACTTGTGCAGCATATTAACTGCGCAGTACTCTTAAATATTCTATACAATAATTATGTTTTTACACCCATTTTGTTCTGCAGTAAATTTGAAGTTCAACATTTCTTTATCAGTCGGCATAGGTATGTTTTTCATTTCATCAATAACACCGATAGGTCTGTACTTGATCAGCTTGTACCGTATTTCCGGGTTCAGATCTGCTATAAGTCTGCTTATTTCCTTCACATTGTGAAGGTTGTTAAGAAGCTCTGGAACTATGACAGTCCTTATCTCGTACAATTTATTCAGCTTAGCTAGATATTCGGCATTTTTAATTACTATGTCATTGGACATTCCTGTCAGCATTATGTGCTCTTTCTCATCAAAAGACTTAATATCAAGCATCGCCATGTCCATAGAGCTTGTCAGCATTTCTTGTTTTGAAAAATCAATGCTTCCATTAGTATCTACAAAGGCTGTAAGCTTTGATTTGTGCACCTGGCAAAACAGCTCTATAAGAAACTCCTCCTGTAAAGTACATTCGCCTCCTGAGACAGTTATTCCAGAAATGAATGGTCGCACTTTACCAACCTTCTCCATTACATCCTCTACTGTAAGAAAAACCGCTTTTGGACTACTTCTGTTACAGCAGGCTGAAATACATGCGTCACAGCTTATACATCCGGCATAATCCCAAGTTACCTTTCCCTTGCTGTTCTCTAATGCACCGGTCGGACATGCTGATATGCATTGACCGCAGTCTATGCACCGGCTTATTGTCTCAGGATTATGGCAGTACAGGCAGGTAAAATTACAACCCTGCAAAAATATAACCATGCGATTACCCGGACCATCAACCGAGCTGAAGGGCAGTATCCTGTTCACAAGTGCCTTAGCCATTATGTCTGACCTTTCTCTCCAATATTCTTGAATTCTTCACTGCTCCAAGTCCTAAAGCAACAGTATCATGTAGCGCTTGCTCACCTTTTTTAAGTCTTTCAATATCTGACCTTTTAACCAGGTATCCTGTTATTCTAATCAAATCGCTATCCGAAGCATAAAAGGATATATACCTTAAACCCTCAGAAAATCCGCCTTTTATAATATCCAGCAAATATTCAGGGTTATTCCTTACTGTCTCATCAAAACTGAACACATCACCAATACCAGATGGGAAAAATTTATGAAATGCTGCGCTTCGCATCAAATGCTCATGTATCGCTGGCTCATCACCAATAGGAATGCGGCAGCCTGGGCTGATGCCCAAATCAGTATCGATTCCTACCTGCGCATGCAGCAGAAAATGGCTGTCGGATGCCTTGCAATATATGTTAGTGTGCATTGACACCAGTTGATGCATTTTTTCTATTATTCTCTGCCCGAGAGCATCAGCTTCGCTACTATGTCCGAATCTGTCCCTCTGCTCTTTTGCACCTAGCAGGTGATTCACACATTCTGCAAGTCCTACCATTCCAAACATGGCAGTAAACCCATCTTTATTCAATAGACCTTCTTTCACCAGGAAGCTGCTTTCAAAAAATCCACTTTCTTCAACTATGAAGCTTATGCGTTGATCCATGTATTCCGCCATTTTTGATACAGCATCCGGCAGCACAACCTCTAAGAAATGCTCAGGGTTATCAGCTTTCTTGGCTAATCTTGCAAGCACCAGCCTTACCAAGGTATAACTTCCTCCACCAATAGGCAGTCCATTGTAGCAGCTCGCTATAGAATAATTGATGCCTAGATCTCCAACAAACATTTCGTGGTTTGCAAAGCTTGGCTTTGCTGATATAAGCGCAGTTTTGACCGCCTCTAGTGCAAATTCATCAGGTGTTTCACTGCTGTACTTAATTGTCAGATTGGGGACAGCATTTTGCAGTTCCCGCTCCGCTTGTAAAATCAGTCTGCCGGCCTTAGTCGGTTGTGGTCCAATATTAGCATGACAAAAGGAGTCCGTAATAGTACGGTCCAAATGCATAAGGAATAGCCTGATGGCCTTGTATGCTTCTTGTTCATCGATGATGTAGGGCTCCAGCAAGGTATCCAGGTTTCCCACATAAACAGGCATTGTAGTAATTGACGGTACATGCCTGTATAATATCAAAAGATTATTGGTAGCCTCCCATATATCTTTGGCTGGCTTCAGCCTTAGGAATTCGCTGCCCTGCTTCATGAACCTTTCATAGTCCGGTACTATATAGCGAGGTCTGTATGGTGCATTTCCCTCGTTCAAATCGCATATAATTCTCTCCTGTTTATACTCCATGGTCTCTTTTGAAACAGGAAGCACCTCAAGGGTATTTTCTGCAGCACGTGCCAGACTCACCAGCTTCTGCTCGTAAGTCTGGGTCTTGTCTTTTATAATACTTAAAATATCGCTCATAATAACACCTTCCACAACATTACATTTTTAATCCTTATAATTAATTATATCATTTACGTTAAAAAAAAACACCGCATACGAAACTATACGGTGCCTTTTGAATTAATTTATATTAATACTTAAACTTTGATATACTTCTCTGCATCTCTTCTGCGAGCTTCGCCAGCTCCTCACTTGCCCCTGAAATCTGCTCCATGGATGAGGTCTGCTCTTCAACTGATGCTGAAGCTTCCTCTGTACCTGCTGCATTCTCTTCTGCAAGAGCAGACAGGTTTTGAATAACGTCGATTATCTCGTCCTTTTTGAGATTCATTGCTTCTCCGGTTATATTTAACTGGCCGATAGCCTCTCTTGTCTTTTCAATAGCATCTGAAATTCCTTCGAACTTCGCCTTTGTTAATTCAACACCTTCAGTTTGTGCAGCCACCAGTACTGCTGCTCCCTGCAATGTACTAACTGCACTGCTAGTCTTATCTGTGAGCTCCTTTACGATTTCCTCAATTTCTTTTGTAAATTTATTTGAGCTCTCTGCCAGCTTTCTTATTTCATCAGCAACAACTGCAAAGCCTCTTCCGGCCTCCCCCGCTCTTGCTGCTTCTATTGCTGCATTTAATGCAAGCAGGTTTGTCTGCTCTGCTATATTTCGTATCATCTGACTTGCATTCTCTATTTTTTTAGCGCTTTCACTTGTATTTAGCACCACATTGTATATTTCTTTAGAGGATTTGCTGCTTGCCTCAGTCTTCAGAACAAGGTCCTTAAGCGCCTCGAAGCCCTCTTCCTTCAGTGTTGTTACCTCAAGTGCAGCCATATTCAGCACTTTTCTCTGAAGCTCTTCTTCACCTATCATCTGTCCTATATCATTGACCTTCACTGCGCCAATCTCAGTATCCCTTGCTTGATCCCCGGCACCCTTTGCCATTTCTTCTATAGTTTTCGCAACTTCTTCAGCAGAGGTTGCAGCCTGCTGGCTTGTAGCAGTCAATTCTTCAGCGGAAGAGGCAACCTGCTGGGAAGCATCTGCTATTCCTTTTACAAATATCCTCAGATTATCTGTTACAAGCTGGAAGGAATTTGCTAAGACACCTAATTCATCTTTTCTCTTTTTATTAACAGCCGGGACATCCATAGTAATGTCCAGCTCTGCTATTTTCTTGGCGAACATGCTGGCTTCCACAAGTGGTTTTGCGATAATCATACTCACAACATATGTTGCAGCAATTCCCAAAAGTATTGCAATAGCTGAAATAATCAACATCCATTTGTTCAGTTCCTTTACATTCTCAAGCATTTCACTTTCTTGCATTGCGACTGCTATGCTCCATTCAGTGCCGGCAATTGGTGTATAAGCTACTACACGCTTTGACCCTTCAAAATGGTACTCAACAACTCCTGTCTCTCCCTTTACCATCTTATTAGCAACAATATCACTAAGTTCTTTGTGCTCGGGATTGGTCTTTGCGTCCTCAATAAGGCTGCGCTGTGTCAATACATTTTCATCCTTTGGATGGGCCATCAGCACACCTGTTTTATTTACGATATATGAATACCCTGTATCTCCGAGCTTTATTTGTTTTGTAATATTAGAAAGCTCTGTCCCATCCACAACTCCATATAGCACACCCTTAACAGCGCCATCCCTGTTGATTGGCACAGCGACAATTATAGAAGGCTTGCCTGTTGCTTTACTTATTAATACATCCGAAACATTTGACTTCCCACTTGCAGCCAGTTTGAAGTAAGCTCTCTCTGCAACATTTACCGGGTCTCCCTTAAGCCTTGTAGCATTCCCCGCCAAATCGGCTATAACAAAAGTCTCATACCCGTTCCTTACAGCTTCGGGCTGCAGCGTGGCTACTTTCTCTTCCCATGGCGTTTCATCCGTAAGAATTTTTTGCGCAGCTATCGCTTCCATTAATGCTATTTTCTGGTCCATAAAGCTGCGTATAAGCATTGATGCTTCTGCTGTCGCCACTTCCAAAGCGGCCTCTCCCTCATGAAGCACCGCAGCAGTTGCCCTGTCGTTAGCAGCATACCCCAGAACTGTAGCTACTATTATTAAAAGAATACTAAAGAATAATACCAATCTTGTCTTTATCGATTTCATTTTGTTACCTCCTAGGTATATAATTTAATGCTATGTATTCGATAATAACTATTAGTTACATAGTTCTACAAATTTCGCCAAATTCCTTCAATCCAGATGAATATTGCTTCATATTTTTAATAATAAATAAACACCGTATTAAAAATACGGTGTTTACAGGTTACACTCTCCAGATATGCCATAAATGGTCGTTTTGGCCCTTTGCAAATACATCCAAGCGGTTTCCTCCCCAGGATACTGCCGCAGGTGCTGAGGTTATTACACCTCCAAGAGACTGCCAGCCACTCCAACGGGTCCCATTCCAAGTTCTAAATTGCAGATCATTTCTCTGGCCTCTTGCAAAGACCTCCAAACGGTTAACTCCGGTAGATGCTGCAGCAGGTGCCCCAACAATCTGTCCTCCGCCTAAGTCCTCCCAGGCACTCCACCTAGTTCCGTTCCAATAGATGTGCCATAAGGACTGATTCTGTCCTCTGCCAAAAACGTCAATTCTATTTGGTCCCCAGGATACTGCTGCCGGTGCTGAGGTTAGTACTCCACCCAGATCCTCCCACTCACTCCAGCGGGCTCCATCCCAGTATTTATGCCAAAGTGCCTGATTCTGTCCCCTTGCGAAGACATCTAGACGATTTGCCTGCCAGGATGCAACTGCCGGCTCAGAGGTCAGGACTCCGCCCAGATCCTCCCAAGCACTCCACCTTGTTCCATCCCAATATTTATGCCATAATGCCTGATTCTGGCCTCTGCCAAAAACGTCAATTCTATTTGGTCCCCAGGATACTGCCGCCGGCCCCGAGGTCAAAACTCCCCCCAGATCCTCCCAAGCACTCCACCGAGCTCCATTCCAATACTTATGCCACAATGCCTGATTCTGTCCTCTTGCAAATACATCCAAACGGTTTGGCTGCCAGGATGATACTGCCGGTGCAGAAGTCAGGATACCGCCAAGGTCCTCCCATTGACTCCAGCCCGGGCCTGTAACAACTTCAATATTCTCAAGGGTAAAACGTATAATATCCCGCATTATTTGGTTGATACGGGCATTGGGAACCCCGTATCTTCTCAGCAATGCAAAAGCTGCCGGATTATCCCTGCGCAGATCATTTAAGATTGCATTAGTTCTCTGCTCAATAGTTCCGGTGTAGTTGTTTGCATTTCTCAACACATAACTTACAATGTTTCGGAAGATATTACGTGTATCAGCCGGCCGTATCCCATACCGCTGAAGTTCTGTGAAGTGGCTGCTGAACCTTCGGTTTATAAGTGCCATTATGCGGTTTATATCCTGTGGTCTTTGTCTCATCCCTTCATATTCGTCTTCGTCGTACTCTTCGTATTCTTCATCCTCATCGAATTCTTCATCAAGTAAATACGCTTCATCATCCTCATCTACTTCAATTGAATACTCAAATAAGTCCTCATTTTCCAGTCCAATCATTTGAATGTTAAATGGACAGATATACTTCGGATTCATTGGGCACATGTAAGGATCCTTATACATTTTCATTCCAATCTCCTTCCTCATTAAACGAATCATTACATAATATGCACCACAGATCCATATTGTTAAAAATTTACATAAAAAAGCACTGTACTATTTATAAGTACAGCGCCTCTTATTAAATACTATAGTTTGTTATACCGCAGCATTACCCAAGTCTGCACCTGTAAACTGGCTATTGTAAAGGTCCCAATAGAAGCCGCCCTTAGTAAGAAGCTCAGTATGGCTGCCTTGTTCTATAATGGCTCCGTGATTCATAACCAGAATAAGATCAGCATCACGAATAGTAGACAATCTATGTGCAATTACAAAGCTGGTTCTGCCCTTCATTAGATTAGTCATTGCCTTTTGTATAAGTACCTCTGTTCTTGTATCAACATTGCTTGTAGCCTCATCAAGAATCAGCATCGAAGGGTCTGCAAGTATCGCACGAGCTATAGTCAGAAGCTGCTTCTGCCCTTGTGAAATATTAGATGCCTCTTCGTTCAATACAGTATCATATCCTTCAGGAAGTGTTTTGATAAAGTGATGAGCATGTGCCGCCTTTGCAGCATTGATAATATCTTCCTCTGTGGCGCCTTCACGGCCATAAGCAATGTTATCTCTGATGCTTCCATTGAAAAGCCAAGTATCCTGAAGAACCATTCCAAACATGGTGCGCAGATCTCCACGCCTTATATTCTTTATATCAACTCCATCAACAGTAATTGTTCCTCCCTGAATTTCATAGAAACGCATCAAGAGGTTTACCAGAGTAGTTTTTCCTGCACCTGTCGGACCTACGATTGCGATTGTCTGGCCTTCTTTGACATCTATGCTCAAATCCTCCATAAGTATAGTGTCTTCCTTGTAGCCGAACCTTACATGCTCAAACCTGACTTCACCCTTAGGATACTTTATCTCTGCAGCATCAGCTCTATCAGGTATCTCCTCCGTTTCATCCAGCACCTCAAAAACTCGTTCAGCCGATGCCACTGTGGATTGTATTACATTGGCTATATTCGCCAGCTGTGCAATTGGATGAGTAAAGTTCCTTATATATTGTATAAATGCCTGAATATCTCCGATTTCAATTTTCCTTTTTGCCACCATAAGACCGCCTACAACGCATACTATTACATATCCTATGTTGTTGACAAAATTTAGTGCCGGAAATATCACTCCTGACATGAACTGAGCCTTCCAGCCTACATTATAGAGTCTTTCATTTATCTTTTCAAACTCTGCTATCGAATTCTCTTCATGTCCGAAAGCCTTTACTATCTTGTGCCCTGTATACATTTCCTCCACATGACCGTTCAATTCCCCAATGCTTTTTTGCTGGTCTGCAAAGTATTTCTGGGACTTCTTCGCTATAAACGCAGTTATCAGCAAGCTTACAGGCAATGTTACAATAGCAATGAGAGTCATTACCGGACTGATTGTCAGCATCATAATTAGTATTCCTACTACCGAAACAAATGAAGTGATAATTTGTGTTAAGCTCTGCTGAAGTGTTGTTGCAATATTATCCATATCATTAGTTACACGGCTCAAAATCTCCCCGTGGGTACGTGCATCGAAATACCTGAGTGGCAGCCTGTCTAGCTTTGACTTTACATCGTTGCGCATATTGTAAACAGTTTTCTGCGATACACTTGCCATTATATAGGACATCAGGTAGCCGAAAAGTGCACTTATTACATATAGTCCAACCAGTAAAAGCAATATCCTGCCGATATAAGTAAAATCGATGTCCGGTGCAAAAGGATTCTTGAAAATGCCCTCTCCAAGCTTGGTAGTGGCCTTCCCCATTATCTTTGGCCCTACTATATTAAAAACTGTGCTTGCAACAGCAAATATCAATACTGCCAGAAAGCTGTATTTTTGAGGTGATAAGTAATCCACCAGTCTCTTAGCCGTACCTTTAAAGTTCTTAGCTTTCTCCACAGGTCTTCCAATAGCTCCCATGTGACCCCTTCCACCGGGTCCTCGTCCCCTTGGCTGTGTCATGCTATCTCCTCCTCTGACAACTGGGAGGATACAATTTCACGGTATACCTCGCAGGTATTGAATAACTCCTTATGTCTTCCCATTCCTACTATCCTGCCGTTATCAAGTACTATAATCCTATCCGCATCAATTACCGTGCTTACTCTCTGGGCAACAATAATCACAGCAGCTTCCTCCGTCTCTTTCCTCAGTGCTGCACGCAGACGGGCATCAGTTTTAAAATCCAAGGCCGAAAAGCTGTCATCAAAAACATATATCTCAGGCTTCCGAACTACTGCGCGGGCTATCGATAGACGCTGCTTCTGACCCCCTGAAATATTGGTTCCGCCCTGTGCAATCTCTGAAGCATATCCATCCTTCATTTCTGTTATGAATTCCTTTGCTTGGGCAATGGAAGCAGCATGCCTAATCTCTTCATCTGTAGCATCCTTCTTCCCATATCTTATATTGTCAGCTATAGTAGCCGAAAACAGTACTGCTGTTTGTGGAACAAAACCTATCTTTTCCCTCAAGTCCTTCTGTGACATATCCCTTACATCCACACCATCAACCAACACGCTGCCACTGTCAACATCATAAAAGCGTGGTATTAGACTGACAAGTGTTGATTTGCCTGAACCGGTTCCCCCAATTATCGCTGTTACCTCTCCAGGGCTTGCGGTGAAGGAAATATTACTGATTGCCGGCTCTTCAGCTCCAGGGTAGCTGAAGATGACATCCTTAAATTCCACATAGCCCTTTTGCTTATCCGCCTTACATGATATATCAGCATCAGCGATCTCCGGCACAATATCAAGCACTTCATTGATTCTCGCTGCAGATGCCTGTGCTCTTGGAACCATGACATACATCATGGAAAGCATTATCAGGGAAAACATAATCTGCATTGCATACTGCAGAAATGCCATCATATCTCCCAGCTGCATTTCGCCATTACCAATTCTCAGGCCTGCAAACCATATTATAGCCACAGATGTGATGTTCATGAAAAGCATCATGATTGGCTGCATTGCTGCCATTATTTTATTAACCCTTATTGATGTTTCGGTAAGGTCCCCGTTAGCTTGTGTGAACCTGTTCCTTTCTACTTCAAGCTTGTTGAAGGCACGTATTACTCTTATGCCTATTAGGTTTTCACGAAGTACGAGATTTACCTTATCAAGCTTTTTCTGTAAGGACTTGAATATCGGCACCACTGAAGCCGCAATTAAGCCGATCAGTGTCAAAAGCGCCGGCAGCACAACAGCGAGTACCATAGTCAGAGGTCTATCCTTGGACAAGGCCATCATAATGCCTCCAATGCACATGATAGGAGCATATATCATAAAACGCATACCCATGACTATAAGGGTCTGTACCTGATTTATGTCATTGGTAGTCCTTGTAATCAGTGAGGCAGTTCCTATCTTGTCAATTTCATGGAGGGAATAGCTTTCTACTCTTGTGAAAACCTTGCTTCTAAGCAGCCTTCCATACCCTAATGCAATCCTTGCAGACAGATAGCTTCCGACTATTGCACAAATACTGCTTCCTAATGCTACAAGAAGCATATAGCCCCCGAACTCCCATATATAGGCTGTATCACCCTTCATCATTCCATTGTTTACGATTTCTGACATGAGAGTGGGTAAATACAACTCCGCCATTGCCTGAAAAAACAAAAATAATAGGGCGCAGAGCACTGACCATTTGAATGGTTTTAGAAATCTGAATAATCTAAACATATTAACCCTTTCTATCAGCTAAAGCTGAGTAACATACTATAATGTTTTGCAATAAACATTCTACATTGAAATTCAAATATTGCAAAAGCATTTTCCTTGATTTCATAGGTTGCCTAACTCTTCATTGAACCTTCTTTAATGCAACCTATATAGTATAATTTAATCCAATCTATCAAATATTTCCTTCATTTCTTCTATAAGCTCATTCAACCGTATAATATCTTTGTCATTGAATGAATCCAGCCGTTTTGTCATCTCCTCCTTCATCCTTTTAATATGTTCGTTTATATATTCTTCGCCTTTTTTTGTCAAAGCTAGGATAATAACTCTTCTGTCACCAGGATCAAATGCCCTTTCAACAAACCCGTCATTTATCAGCTTATCCGCTATGACAGTTAGATTTGGCTTTGGAACCATCATTTTTTCACTATAATAGTTCATTGGCTTTCCATTTTCCTTACTAATATGGAATAAAAGCCCCATCTGCTGCTTTGGCATTTCAACAGGGGGATGAACCCTCATAAGCTTTTTGAACATTGCAGGTAAAAAATTCAACAAGTTTTCGGCTAGTTTATCCCTATCCAAGAATACTGCACCTCCATTTGCTATTTTCATTTGTGAACTTACTATTTATAATTATGACTTTTCGTAACTGTTACGTTTTGTAACTATTACATAATATCATTATTATTATTAAAGTGCAAACCTTTTTATGCATAAAAATAACGCTGTACACTTTATATGGACAGCGTTATTTTTAATTATATTAAGTTGGTTAATTCCAATTAGCTTTGATTTCTTCTTTTAGGGTTTCATTAGAATCATACAAGTAGTAGGTGAGTTCAGCACCTGAATAGTTAAAACAGATTTCTTCTGTACAGCCGTAGCCTCCCATGTTCTGCTTGAATGATGCTACCACCGCATTATCCAATGTCAGCTTATAGCCCAGCTTACTCTTACCCCCAGATCTTACTACCTCAATGGTTATAGTCTGAAGATTATCACCATTTATCAAAGCCTGTAAAAGCCTTGGAGAAGAACTTTCCGTCGTTTTGAATATTCTTAGTACTTTGAATCCGTCGGTATTTCCTGTGGATGTTGAATTGCTGCTTTTGTCTGCTCCGAAGCAGTAGGTCAGTAACATAATCTGATGCATATTATTCTTATCTTGTGATTCTCCCGGAATCCCATCTATGTTCAAATAGATCTTGTATAATGATCCCCCACCAAGGCTTAAATCATTCCAAAACAATTCCCCATCAGCACTGCTCCAGCCGTTAAGGCTTGGAGTATTAGCAGCTGGTGGAGCAGCTGGAAGTCTTGCAGCTCTCTGTATCATATCCTGGTCAACCTCGATTTCATCAAGATTATCCGGCAAAACGCTTGGCAGAACTGTATCACCGCCGGGAATGAAGGGTGCTGCTGCATAGACTGTCCCCACTGAGAATACCAGGATAATGAGCATCATCAATAATGCTTTCAGATACTTCCTTTTCATTACAACACCTTCCTTAAATATTATTCGCTAATTCACATCAATAACTAAATATCCTACAAGGTCTTTATAGCTTAGCATAATTGTAGCCTTGCCCTTTGCTATTGCAGTCAACTTACCATTGGTGTCTACTGTTGCAATTTTGGGCGTAAGTGACTTGTAAGTTACGCCGGTTATTGGTGTCTCTGCATAGCTGTCAGTTCCTGTTCCCGGTACAATAGGAGAAGCAGTAAATGCATAAGTCGCAAGCTTAGGGTTCAGCTGTACGCTTTCCTTAACCTTCATGGCAGTTGGAACTGTGCCGTCTGCAAGTCTTGCAACCAATCCATCTTTGAGGGCTATCAGTTTCGCAATACTAGCTTCATCCAAAGCGTAGTTGTATAGCCTTATCTCATCAATGATACCCTTTGTAAAGAATGTATCGCCGCTCTGCAGAAGCTTTCCTATCATAAGCTTGCCCTTGGAGTGCACAATTGTGTCCTCTACCTGCATTGCTTGAGTGCTAATAAGCTTTCCATCAAGATAGAGCTTTGTACTTTTACCGTCAAAGGTTGCAGTAAGCATTGCCCATTTAGCAGGCATCATCGTACTCTCTGACAGGATGTCAAACATATTGCCTCCCATATAATCTCCATTGTTGAAGCAATATCCTCCGAAATACGGCTTGTAGCCTGAGCCCGATGCAATATGGTTATTCGTATCAATTGCCATCCAATATGCTTCTGATTGAAGGTTTATACTGCTCCCCAGCTTATCAATAAAGGGCTGTACTGTCTGCTCCACATTATCCAGCTTGAACCAGGCGGATGCTGTAAAACCCTTGCCAACCTCCAAGGAATCACTGTCATTGACTTCAATGTAACTGCTGCCGTTAAACTTCGCACCCTTTGATGCAATAGTCTCGACATAAGTTACAGCTCCAACCACCGTACCGTTATTGGCATAACCCGAATAGTCATTGGCATCCTTATTAAAATTATAGTACGCAATCATTCTATTTGGCCTTGCCACCAGTTCCTTCCCCGGACCTGCCATTGCTTCTGCGAAAAGAGCCTGCACTTCTGTCTGGCTTAATGACTTGTTGTATATCCTAAAATCATCCATTCTTCCATCATAAAAAACATTCTTGCCCCCAAAATCCATCATACCGATTTGAAGTTTTCCATGGGACGTAATAACATTAGTACCTCCATAGCTTTCCTTCTGCGACAGCATAACCCCGTTCACATAGAACTTGAAGACCGAACCATCGTAGGTTGTAGTCAAAAGCTGCCATTTATGAGCTTCAAGCCTTTTATCCGATTGTTTGCCGTTGCTTCCTATGCTTGAAGTATCTGCATCAAACCTGTCCACAAAGGGGAGCATGTTCATTTTTCCCATTCCGTAGGCGCTACCCTCGTTCCAGTCATTACCCAGCTTAGTAAAGTATGCTCTGTTATCTTCTATCGGTATTGGATTATCATATAACCAAAGTGAAAAGGTCAGCTCTTTCCCCAGATCCAGTGAGTCACTGTCATTAACCTCAAAATAGCTTTTACCATCAAATACAGCTGCTTTTCCCAAGGGACCGTCAAGGTAGGTGATGTTTCCTACTATACTCGTTCCATTATTGCCATTTCCCGAAGAGTCCAGTATGCTCCCGTCGAAGGTGTAATGAGCCACAGGTTTTACTCCGGTATCAGCACTTACAATGCTATATGACATTGGGAAAACAGTTAGCAGCATACAGGCTACTGCTATCAGACATATAGATCTACTTAATCTCATTTATTGGCCTCCCTTTAATTATTTGCCTATGCAAGGCTTGCCCACGAAAGCAGCATTCACATTAACCTGACTAGCTATAGCCGCCCATTTACAAGATATGATATTCAGTGGAATTATATAACTTTAGCAGACACAATACTATCAGTTAATTGCTGTCTTTTAACAGCATGTTGCTATAAATAAAGAGCCCCATAACCTATTTGGTTATGAAGCTCCTATTTGTGCTTCTTATTATACAAGCACTATCTTGATTTCATATATTGTGAGGGTGTTGTCCCAAGCTTCTTTTTAAATATTGAGGTAAAATGGCTATGGCTTGAAAATCCCAGCATATAGCTGACTTCTGTTATTGAATATTCTCCCGACTTAAGATATTCCAATCCCTTCATAACCTTGACATCCATATAGTACTCATAAGGGGTTTGCCCAGTGGTGTCCTTGAATAATCTGAGAAAGTAATATGGACTCAGATTCACCGTCTTGCATAAATCCTTAAGCGAAAACTTCATATTGATATTTTCCCATAGGAAATCTATCGCCATCCTTATCTCATTCCTTGCAGTGCAAGTATATCTTCTGTGCATGTCAGGCATATCACTTTTCAGCTGTCTGAGAATATTTATGGCTATCTGGTCTACTATACTCTCTAATATGAATTCAAAGCCTGCCTGCTTATTTTCACTTTCATAGCAAAACAACCTTATGGATTCCAGAAGGCTGTAATCTATAGGATTATTCTCATTCCTAAAGCACAGCTGGCTTTTATTAAAGATCACCTTAGAAAAGTCCTGCAGTTTCTCCTTTTCTATAAATATTGATACGTATTTCACTTCATTGAATACATTGCTTTCATTTTTAGCCATTGCGACTTTAAGCTTTTGTCCTGGATTCGTCGGAAATATGCTGTTTGTATAAACAGTCATTTCCTTGCTGTCTATTACTAGCTTCGGCATTGGGACCTTGGGCATGGTGAAATGGTAGCAGTCAAATTGGTTTTCTCCTGCCACGAAAAATCGGGGTCTGAATATTACCATATCTTCATTGCTGTACGCCTCAAGCTCTGCCGGTATTCTGTTTGCTATACTTTCAACCACTCTATTCTTCATATATGCTATGCCCTATTCTCCATAATATTTATTTGAAATATTACTCATTTTTGTATAATTAAAGTATACACCCTGGATAGTTAAAAATAAATAGAAGGCACTTCGTCATACCAACCGAATTAATATTTTCCTGAAGCTGATAACTAATTTTTTTAATTATGCCTCAAGATATTCATATCGCACATATCATGGAAGTGTACGCACTAAATTAGAATTATACCTGGAGGTATTATGGATAAAAAATTATATAACCGGTATATTAAGAACTTCGATGTTAATTTGTTGGATTGCAGACCTCTTGGTGGGGGACACAACGGAATTGTATACCAGCTGCCCGAAGGTAAGGTTATCAAGATATGCTATGAAGTAAACAGCTGTAAAAAGGAATATGATATACTAAAAAAGATTAAAAGGAATAGATATTTCCCTAGAGTATACGGCATGACTGGAAATTATATGATAAGGGATTATGTGGATGGAATCCCTCTCAATAAGCATGTCAAGAAGTATGGTTTTGACAAGGCACTGGCATTAAAGCTTATGGAGCTTTTAGAAGAATTCAAAAGATTGGATTTCAAGAAGCAGGATATCCGCTGCAAGGATATTATGATTCAACCAGATGGAAAATTGATGGTCATAGATCCTAAGAAGTTCTATTCAAAAAAGCGTGATTTTCCAAAGCACCTGTCCAAAGGTTTGTATAAGCTTGGAGTGCTTGACACTTTCATGGATATTGCCAAGGAGGAGAAGCCACATCTATACCGGCAGTGGCATACCAAGGTGAAGGACTATATATGCGAAAAACAAAATGAGTATAAATAGCATATTAAAAGACTGTATCAGGTGCATTCCACCTGATACAGTCTTTTAATATGCCAAAGCGTCTTCAAAACGCACATAGCTCAGCAATTTGCTCTCTTTAAACAGCCATAAGCCTACAAAGCCCTCACTAATAAGTTTTTTCTGCTGTTCCAGATCACTAAGAGGTATCCTTAAAAGCTGACTTGTTTTCCTTGCTGCCATTGGCTCCAGACTTTTATGAAGTATAAACCTCCACATACCATCTTTCCCGTCTTTATCTGTTCCATATTTTTTCTTTAGAGCTTTTACCCTTAAACCATTTTTAATTATATTAAATAAGCTAAAGGCATTCTGTGGTGATATAGTACAAAGCAAATGTCTGTAGCCAAGTTCCTTTACCATTGGTATTGCCTGCTGCAGGGTCAGACTCTGGAGCGAGTTTCCTCTATAATCAGGATGCACTACTGTCGCTTCAAGGTGAGCCACCTTTGCTAAATCTTTCATCGGCATATTTATATCATTCCCTAGATTTTTTTCAGAGCAGCCTGGAAATCCTATATATCGATAAGCAATCAATTCCTCTGCTTTATTGTAAACACCAATTACTTTTGCACCATTCTCCATATCCTCAAACATTTCTTCATAAGAATCCATGTATAGAACCTGCTTGTTGGGAAGTTGGCTATAGACATATTTCTGGAGCTCAACGACATTTTTTAGCTCTTCTGTTGTTATAAGTCGCATAACAAACTCATCCTGCTCTATTCTATTATCCTTGTGCTTAATTAATTGACCTGTCTTTAATACCATTGCATGTCGCCCTCCTTTCAAAATTCTTTAGGCTATAGTAGCTCACGTAATCTAACAACTTATATTCAAGTGACAAGTTGTCTTGTTTACATAATGTTATCACACACAACTCATGTTGTCAAATGACACAGTACACACACAGTAATTGTAATGGGTATAGTACATGCTTAATAATACTAGGGAAATCATCTTTTGAGATTTGATTGAAATAACTGATGCTTTTGCTAAATGGCTTTAGTTTATTTGACGAAAAAAAACTGTTATTGTTTCAAATAACAGTTTTTACAAATAAAGCGTATATAGTTTAATTAACCTCTGCTTCTGCAAAGCCTTTTTCAATATTTATTGTTTACTCTCGATTTACATATTTATCTACCTTATCAGAAATATTAGAGTCGTTTCCTACATAAAGAATAATATCATCTGAATAAAACATCAATTTCGGACCCGGTGACAGATACAAATGACCTGAACGATTTATTCCTATAATTGTCGCTCCTGTGTGATCCCAGAAACGAACCTCACCTATGGACTTTCCTATAAGATGACTTTTTCCAGATATTTTTAGCTCCAACGGATATATAATTCCAATATTTCTAAGAAGCATCGCCTGTTCAATAACTGAGTCCAACCTCTCAATAACAGATTTCTCAATTGACTTTTTTTCGTCCATCAGTTTGGAAATCTCTTCTCTAAGAGATAAAATCCTGTCCTTGGACTGGTACTCCTTTATGAAAGTATTGGCTGCTTCTTTTGATTTTATCAGAATACCTTTTTTTTCAATAACAGTAACAACCTTTAGCTCTTCCAGCAGCTTAAGCGCTCTTCTGATTGTTTCGGGAGAAACGCTGTACTTGCCAGAAAGCGTGGATCTTCCTTTAACCATTTCCCCGATTTTCCATTCGTCGTTAAGAATACTATAAGCTATATCCAATGCTATCTTCTCATACTTTGCAACTGATTCACCTTTATCTTCCAAATGATTTTTCAGATTCATTTCAATACCCTCTGCTATCTTTTTTCAGATTATTAATTATTACATACTCTAATTCTTCTATTCTTATAGGCAGTTGTCGAGCAAATTATACTTTACATTACGCAGCTATTCCTGTGTTTGACTCTTTAGATGTCTTGCATCCAGGTGCCTCATTTCTATAAAAAGAAAGATTCCTGTAATTATTGATGAGACCAAATCCGATAATGGTCCAGCCATTAACACACCATCCAAGCCGTAGATCCTCGGAAGGATCAGCATTGCAGGTATAAGTATCAAAACCTGTCTTGACAGGCTTAAAAAGGATGCGTGCTTTGGCTTTCCAACCGCTTGAAAATAGTTTGCAGAAACTATTTGGAACCCTATAATAGGCAGAAAAATTAGAAATATCTTTAATGCCCTTTCGCCGAATTTCAACAGTTCTGCATCTTCTCTATTAAACATAGCAATCAGCTGCACCGGAAATACTCTTGTAGCAACAAACCCAATAAATGCAATGGATGTAGCAGCAATGACCGCCAGCTTCAAAGTCTTTTTCACCCTGTCAAATTTCAGTGCACCATAGTTATATCCAATAATGGGCTGAGCCCCTTGATTTATACCAAATATAGGCATGAGTATCAGCATGGTTACACTCATTACTATACCCATTCCCGAGACGGCAATATCTCCGCCATATAAAGTCAGGCTCTTGTTCATAATAGCATTTAGAAGGCTTGCCGCCATCTGCATCAAGAACGGAGCCGCACCCAAGGTGATGATCTTAACAACCAGCGGCAAATGCAGTTTTAGATTTTTACGACGCACCTTCAAGGTGCTTTTGCCTCCCAGAAAATGATACAGAACCCATACCGCTGATACTACCTGTGATAAAACTGTTGCTATAGCTGCACCCTTGATGCCCCAGCCAAATACAAAGATAAAAATGGGATCCAATATCGTATTCAAGACAGCACCAATAAGCATTGTGAACATTGCAATTCCAGGATTTCCTTCGGCGCGGATGAAGTTGTTCATTCCAAAGCCTATAGTCTGGGCTACAGTCCCCCATAGTATGATGCCTAAATAGTCTTTTGCATATGGCATTACTGCCTCGCTGGCACCAAAACTCCTTAGTAAAGGCTCTAAGAAAATCAGGCCTATAGCTGATATTACCACTGCTACACCAATTAGCAGCACCATAGAATTTCCCAATATCAGCTCTGCTTCTTCTTTTTTCTTTTCTCCCAATCTGATAGAAATCAATGAGTTTGCCCCAATTCCTATAAGCATGGCGAAGGCCATAATTACCAACATAATCGGAAAACCTATAGTTATTCCGGCAATCCCTAGAGAGCCTACACCATTCCCGATAAAAATACGATCTACCACATTATATAAAGCATTTACCAGCATACCTACAATTGCCGGTATTGAGAACTTCAATAGAAGCTTTGATACTTTCTCTTCCCCCAGCTGTTTCGAACGATCCATTATAATCTCCTCTGCTTCCGATAATAAGTTATTTCAGTTTATAGCATTTCCTTTTCATAGCATATAATTACTGATTGCTATAGTAATAATACTAGCAATATCCAAGAAAATCAAGTTTTGCTTGCGTTTGATGGCTGTAAGGTGCGAAGAGTAAAGTAGTTTATTTTTTAACTGCCTTGCAGGATTCAGTTAAATTCTGGTATAATCAAAATATAGTTAATTATTTAACGAGGTATGGTATGGAAAAGGAAAGCAGAATTGCCGTAATAGGCATAGTAGTACAAAACAGAGAAGATACAGCTAGGAAGCTTAATGAAACATTGAGCAGCTTCGGAAATATCATTGTAGGAAGAATGGGTATACCCTACAAGGAAAAGGATGTATCTGTCATATCCCTAATTGTAGACGGTACCAATGACGAAATTGGCGCATTGTCCGGGAAACTGGGTAACATTAGCGGTGTTAAAGCCAAGGTCGCATTGACACACTAACAGATTGATCAATACTCTAAGATGGCGGAGTTTTCCTACATCAAGGAGAATATGAAAGTCCTAACGAGATGGAAGGTTCTTATCGAAGGGGGAATATGCATGCGGAATACTGCTGTTAACTCCTCCTGATAAATTCAGGAGGTTTATTATTTTATGGTACTATATGTTTCGCACTAAATCCATTACATAATAGTTCAATAGTGCGAAACATTTTCATTGATGTTATAAATCGCATCTAATCGATGTAATCTTCTTTGTGCGATTTATATAATAATATTTATGGAGGTTTTATTATGAGTAGTAATTCTAAGAAAATACAATTTATGACCAGAACGGCGCTATTGCTGGCATTGGTAATCACTATCCAAATGGCAGGAAGACTAATACCCAATAGCAACTTTGTGGTAGGTCCGCTTGTGAATGCATGTCTGCTTGTTTCTACTGCCCTTGCTGGAGTGTGGAGCGGAATAATAATTTCTGTTATCTCACCCTTTGCATCGCTTATTAATAATCATGCCCCGGTAGCTGCAGCGCTGCTGCCCTTTGCTCCTTTTGTAGCGGTTGCTAATGCTGTATATGTCCTGAGCTACTACCTGTTAAGAAAGAAAAGTGCAGTTGCAGGTGTTGGTATCGGCTCGGTATTGAAATTTGCTTTTCTTTACACAGGGATAAATATATTTCTTCAGCTATTTAACTTTCCCAAGTTTGCAAAGGTTCTGACCTTCCTATTCGGATGGCCTCAGCTGCTAACTGCCCTTATAGGCGGTATAATCGCCCTGGCTGTTATTAAGGTTCTTAAAGGTCATATTGCCGAGTAAAAAGCATAAGATAAAAATAAGAGAATCTAAAAAGATTCTCTTATTTTATATCTTTCATAGGTATAATCTAAGGTTTAGTATCGCTTCCAGCACGCCCCCCGCCACCGAACGTGACTTGTCTGAAATTGTGCAGCAATATTCTTTTATTCCCCTAGGGTCCACATCTCCTATCTTAAGCCCTTCTGTTACATAAGTATTATCAGCAATAAGTCCTCTTAAAACTCCCGCAATAGAAGACTTCACCGGCTCATTTTCTATAAATGCAACAACTGTTCCCTGCTCCACCATATCGCCTATTTCAAGAACATTCTTTATCATACCGTTTCTTGGGGCACGAAGCAGACGCTCCTGTGAATATCCCATGATGCTCCCTGGAATTCCTGTATCCGCTTCAGCGGAGCCTTTATATATAGCTCTGCCCAGATCATGTCCTCTTTTAGTCTCAACTACAGCATCCACATCTGCCCCAGCTTCAAAACCAGGGCCGATACCCACTGTGATAGGTGCCATACCTTTGTTAGTACCAAGGTTCTTCTTAGCCATGATCGCATCCACAACAGCTAGAGGCTTCACTTTATCAAGAATTGCGCATTCGCTGTCACATAATATAGGAATGCTGCCATTAGCCCATATTTCAGTAATACTTTCACTGTTCATTGCTTTTATTGCCCTTACTCCCTCAATCTCCATTTCACCTATAAGAATCGCATTGGCAAAGGACGCATAGCGCCTTACAACCAGAGGCCTCTCAACTTCTGTAAGCAGTATTCTGAAGCCGCTTTTATAAAGTCTGTGAGCTATTCCGGTTGCCAAGTCTCCCGCGCCTCTTACAACGACTATATCATCCATTTTCATCCTCCAGCTTTAGTGCTGATTTATATTCCTCCGGGGTATCAATATCAAAACCTATAGTCTCATTATCAAATTCAACTATGGCAATTTTTCCTTCAAGTCCCTCAAGGATTGTGCGCCCTCCTGCATCTCCGTATAGACTTAATAGTTTTTCTCTTAGCAAGGAGGAGAATATCACAGGATTCCCTTTGTTTCCTTTATAAACTGGGATAACTGCACTGCAATTTCCCTGGGAAAAGCTATTAATAAGCTTATCTATAATGCTTTTCGTGATAAAAGGCTGATCTCCCACCAAGAACATCAACCCCTCCGCAGCCGAACAGGAATTCTCTGTTCCTAGCCTCACAGACTGACTCTGTCCCAAATGGGGAGCTGGATTACTCACAATCCTTGCACCATAGCTTCTACCGATGGATGCTATTTCTTCATTGGCACACACCAGTATGACCTCTGCGAGGTTTGAACTGCATGCTGCAGATATTATTCTTTCTATTACGGGAACTCCGCCAATAGGAAGCAATAGCTTATTGCCTCCCATTCTCTTTGAAAACCCTGCAGCAAGTATTATGCCGCTAATGTTCTTGACTGCATTCCTATAGCTCTTATTCTTCATGCTGGCAATGATTATTTGTTCAGGATTATACCCATTATCCAGCAGCTTCTGCACAATATCAGCAGCTTCTCTTCTTTCCTTTTCCCCATCAGCTTTATTTAGAATAATATATCTCACTGCATCAGCGGGAACAGCCTTAAAAAGTCCCTCTCTGTGTTGTATGAGTCTTAGTATACTATCTGCATCAATAATATCTCCTTCAGAGCACTCCAGCAGTTTGCAAAACAGCTCCGGCCTATGTACATTATCTGAGCATACCTCTTTGCCTAAACAATCCAAACCTATCGACCCAATTACTTTAGTAGTACTCGCAGGTATGACTGGTTCATGTTCTGCAGGTGCCTTTACCGGTCTGCCCTTTGAACCATCGCTTTCTACCAGCAAATAGTCAAATATATCCTCTGAAAATATAGCATCCAGAAATCCCGGACTAACTCCTAAAAGCTTGCCTTCTGCGGAAATTGTCTTTCCCAGAACAGTAATGCCGCAGCTATTTACATAGTCGAACAGCTCCAAGGATTCTTCTTCTGAAACTACCATGCTATCATATTGACTCTGCTCAGGATAGTAAATGGCTGTACTCGTTGTAACCAGTACCTTCTTTCCTTCTTCTGAAAGCTCCTTGGCAAGGCAGAACATCGAAGAGGTTTTGCCTCCTGCCCCTACAAGGCAAATCATTTCTTTTCTATCTGGTTGGATATTTAGAAGGTTGTATAGCTTCTCCATACTATTACCTTCCAAAGGTGCAATTGGGATATCTGCAGTTGTCACAGTTCTGGCACAGCCCTCCATGTCCCATCCTGGAAAAATCCTTTTTACTCAAAACTTCCCCTGCAAGAACTCTCGGAAGTACAATATCAAGGACTGTAATCTTATGGAACATGCCACAGGCAGGAATACCCAATAACGGTATATCTCCCTTATATCCCAGCATGAACATGGCACCTGGAAGTACCGGCGAGCCATATGTGACAATATTGTCAGCAATCTCCCTTATAGCAGCAGGAGTAACATCGTCAGCATCAACAGACATACCTCCTGAAACAAGCACTAGCCGGGCGCCGCTTTTTATTTGTGCTTCTATGGCTGCTTTTATTTGCTCTTTGTCATCTGGAGCATATTTAATCTCAGTGAGTAAGCAGTCATAGTCTGTTAGCTTTCTGGCAAGCACTTGCCCGAACTTATCTACTATTCTGCCCTCAAAGACTTCAGTACCGGTGACTACTACACCTGCCTTGGGCTTTCCTAGCTCCTTAACCCAAATTACCTTACCCAGTCTGCTGCATATTTCTTCAACGTCCTCTATTGGACCCTTATCTATACAAAGTGGTATGATCCTTGTGCCTGCTACATCCTTGCCTACATTTACCATTGTATTGTTATGCAGTGTGGAGAATATAACCATATCTATATCATTTATACATTCAAGTGCCTCAAGGTTTATTTTCAGCAATCCCTTTTTAGCAGCCTTCAAACTGATTTTTCCCTCTGTGGGACCTGTAAGACTAATTCCCTCACCCGCTGCCGCTTCAGCTATCCTCATAGCAGCATCATCCTCATGTACGGTATTGCAATCCATTTCAAGTACGAATATATGATTTTTACCTATCTTTTTGAGTTCTTCTATATCTTCGAGTTGTATAATATGCCCCTTTTTAAAGGCGGCTCCTTTAAACTCACCCGGAACAATCTTCGTGAGATCATGAGCAAGTATTGTGCCTACAGCATCTTCCACTCTTATGCTTTTCATGAAATCCCCACCTCCTTATGTTAATTATAAATTAAAAACAGACATGGAACAAGATGCATCCATGTCTGTAATTTAATCTTTATCTGCTTATTCCCATTGCTTCCCGTACATCTGCAAGTAGCTTCCCCGATCTTAAGACATCATATGCTTTTTTGATATCTAATGAAAGGTTCCTATCCTTATCATAGAAGGGTACTGCTGCTCTAATAGAATTATAAGCAGCTTTTGTACCTTTCCCCATATGTATGTCGTTTCGAAGATCAACGGCCTGAGCTGCATGCATAGCTTCTATTCCCAATATGATGAACATGTTGTCTACTATCTTCCTAGTCTTCTGTACAATGTATGGGGCATTGTTTGCATGGTCCTCCATATCTCCTGCCAAGGAAAAGAAGTCAGAAATCGCAGGATTGGACAGATGTCTTATCTCAGTATCAAGGGATGTATAAGTCTTCTGTATCGTTGCAAATGCAAGCACATTGTCTGCCGGGGAAAGGAATCTGGACAGCTTCGTAAATGCCGGGTTTCCCAGCTTAATCATCCTGTGGCAGGAGACCTTTGAAAGCTGACTCAGTGCTAACCCTAACATTTCAAAGCCCAGGGACCAATTGGTAACCTCGAAATTCGAGCAGGATATTATTTTCTTGTCATCCATTATAATGCATGGATTATCATCTGAGGAATTCAGCTGTACAGCAAGCAAGCCTTCAACATAACCAACTGCATCTCTGACCGCCCCATGTACATGAGCGGAGCCTCTGAAGCTTAAGGGATCCTGCACTGGCTTTTTCCAGTCCGGCTCCCAAATATAGCTGCCCTCAAGATACTCTGTAATTCGCTCTGCGCTATACGCCTGCCCTGGATATGGCCTTATTCGGTGCGTCCTTATGTCCAATGGAGAAACGTTTCCATTCAAGCCTTCAAGAGATAATGCATATATAATATCCGATATATCCAAAAGCTCTTTTATATCATTAATAACAAGTGCTCCTTCCCCTGCTGAAAGTGCATTCGAGCTTACAATGGCAAGCCCGTCCTTCGGCCCTAACACTACAGGCTTCAGTCCGGCTCTTTCCAAAGCTTCAGCTGCAGTTACCTTCTCTCCGTTATAGAAGGCCTCACCTTCCCCCAGCATTGCAAGTCCTATATGCGATAGGCAGGTTATATCCGCTTCTCCAACAGAACCTCTTTCAGGAATAACCGGCTGCACCCCTGCATTGAGCATATCCTTATACATAACTGCTATTTCCGGCTGTATTCCTGTCGCACCTACTAATAGTGTGTTAAGTCTTGCAAGCATTATCGCTCTTACTTCATCCTCGGCTGCGACTGGGTCCACACCAAGGCAGTGGGAGTATATCAGGTTCCTATTGTACTCCTGAAAGAACTCCTTAAAGACTCTTTTATCTTTATTCCAGCCAACACCTGTATTAAAACCATAAACCGGCACATTGCTGTCAACAAGATCAAAAACCAGCTGTCTTGATGCCCTTAACGTATCCATGGCTTCAGGAGTAATTTCTACCTTATGCCCTTCTCTGGCAACCTTGACAACCTGTTCTATTGTCAAATCTCTGCCATTCAAATTCACAGTATCCATATGATATTCCTCCCATTATTCAAAGCTTTTCTCTTTGATTTTTTCCATAATGCGCTCAGGGATCGCTGGCAGCACATCAATACTTATATCAAGTGCGTTATTTATAGCATTTATTATAGCCGGTGCTGTCGGGACTGCTGCAATCTCCCCGATACTCTTGGCACCGAAAGGCCCGCTGTCCTCTCCCTCTTCTATGAGAAAAATATTAACATCAGGCATATCCGGGGCATTGATTACATGATACCGGCTTAACCTATTTGATAAAAGCCTACCTTTGTCATCAAAGCACAGCTCCTCTGAAAGAGCCATTCCCATACTCATTTGCACAGCTCCTTGTATCTGTCCAAAAACAAAACCCCTATTGATAGCCTTGCCTATATCATGAACCGCTACAATCTCAAGAACCTTTACCATACCGGTTACCTTATCCACTTCAACCTCCACAAAATTGACCCCATAGCTTGCGGGATTTCCAGGGGATTGGTAGGTGACAGTCTCGCCGGCCTCGTCAGCATATTTCTTCTGTATAATTACAGCAGCTTCTCCATATGTCAGCTTGGAGGCTTCATCATTACTGTTCCAGATAAATCCGTCTTTCATAATTATATCATTTTGTTCGCAGCCGAATATCTTTTGTCCGTATTTAATTATTTTTTCCCTTAATTGCTCCGAAACCTTCTTTGCAGCACCGCCGCATACATATGTTACCCTGCTGGCTTGTGTGCCTGCCGAGTCAAATGGACTCACAAGCGTATCCGCTTCTGGTACATATACCCTTTCTATATCTATATCAAGTACCTCGGCGACTATTTGCGCCATAGTAGTGTTTGTTCCGCAACCCATATCGTGTAAGGCGCCCTTGAGGACCACGCTTCCGTCCCCCGAAATTCTAAGAGACATAGTTATAAAATCAGGATAAGCTCCGAAATAACCATTACCATGTGCGCAGCAGGCCATACCAATTCCTCTTACAAAACGGCCTTTATCCTTGGGTCTCCTGTACTTTTCCTTCCAACCGAAAGCCTCTGCTCCCTTTTCTACACATTCTATTACCCTTGCATTTCCCAGCTCCGGACCCCCGATAGGGTCCTTATCATAAGGCTGTACAAGATTTCTTAATCTGAACTCTACAGGGTCCATACCAAGCTTTCTCGCTGTATTTTCAATATTTATCTCTGTTAACGCATGCACCTGCGGTGAACCATAGCCCCTCGCTGCCCCGCCGATGGCGGTATTTGTATAGACACATGCCGCGCTGTACCTCTGACTTTTGATCCTGTACATCTTAAAGGACTTTTTACCCATAGCAACAGCAACAGCATCTGCGTTTGTAAAGTATGCACCTGCGTCAACCAGCATATGGATATCCCTTGCAAGAATATTTCCATTTATATCAACAGCAGTCTTAACTGTGCCTACGGTTTTTGTCCTTGTTCTAGTAGCTGCAATAGATTCCATCCTATCTGTCACAAGCTTTACTGGTCTCTTTAAGCTGTAAGCCATGAATGCACACACCGGCTCCATTATTGGCTGCCCTTTTCCTCCAAAGGATCCACCGATAGTCGTCTTTATAACTCTTACCTTATTTGTTGGTATTCCCAGTACATGAGAAACGATAAGCTGTACCTGGAAGACCACTTGGCAGGGGGACCAAAGGGTAATATTTCCGTATGCATCAACGTCTGCTATGCAGCCATGAGTTTCCATCGCTCCATGGTGGACCTTCGGCGTTTCTACCCTATCTTCTACTACAAGGTATGCCGTACTTATTGCTTCTTCAGTATCACCGCATTTCATTTCCTTTTCAAATACCATATTCCCATTTTCGTGGATTCTAACAGCATCATTCTTTAAAGCATCCTCAGGGTTTATAATTATAGGAAGCTCCTCATATTCAACCTCTATCAGCTTTACAGCCCTCTCAGCGGTATGTCTGTCCACTGCAACAACCGCAGCAATTCTGTCTCCGCAAAAACGTACCGTTTCTGCAAACAGTCTTTCATCTTCGACAACTTCCATTCCATCAATCCATTTGTGTGAATTATACTGAGTAGCCGGAGAATTCATATAAGTAAATACAGCTTCTACCCCCGGCAACGCTTCCGCTTTGGAGGTATCTATCCTTTTAATTCTGCCATGGGCAATGCTGCTTAACAGAAGCTTTGCATGAAGCATCCCGGGCATTGTCATGTCACCGAAGTATTTGACCCGTCCTGTTACCTTTTCATTTATATCATGTATCGGAACACTGTTACCAACATATCTTAAGTTTTCCGCCACTATCTGACACCTCCATTAAACCTGTGAGCAAACAGTTCTTCAAATGCCGAAAGGCCAAGACCCTTTACCGAGTCTATTTTACTAAGGAATATTTTAATGCCTTTTATCGACTCAACAACATGATCCCTGAGGGCATCTGAAAAAGCTTCCCCCAATTCTACCGAAGGCGTCTTATGATGCAGAAGCCTTTCGGCTTCAACGGCATGGTATGCGACAGGTGCTGCAGATCCCAGCACGACACTTGCACTTTCAATAATATTCAACGCACTGTCGTACTTTACTACTGCCGTTACGCTAATATTTGCAATCACTACCGTAGTCCTGCTGCTTCCCATACCATATTTCAGAAAAACGCTTCTATAGCTTTCATCCATTAGGGGTATTGATATCTCAATTATTGCTTCATCCTTTTGCAGAGTATTCTTATTGATACCAATAATCAATTCATCAATAGTCTTATATGTTATTTCACCTTTTCCATTTATTATCTTCACTTTAGCACCAACTGCCAGCAGCGCAGGTATAGAGTCACCACCCGGAGAGCTGTTTGCGATATTTCCAGCCATTCTGGCAGCATTCCTAATTTGTTTTGAGCCTACCTGTCTTGCAAGCTGCCTTATGCATGGAGCATGCTTCTTTATTATTTCGTTCTCACCTATTTCTGCAAAAGTAACATTTGCACCAATTTTGATTTGCTCATCTTGGATTATTATATAGTTCAGTTCATCAATTCCTGAAATATCTATGAGTTTCCCGCTATCAATCCCCAAATTTCTGAATCTTACCAGCAGGTCAGTACCACCATTCAGTATGAATGTACTGCTGTCAGCATTCTTAAGACATTCTACCAGTTCTTTAATGTTGCTCGGAATTTTAAATGTAAATTGTTCCATCTCAGCCCTCCTGCTATTCCCCTGCTGCCTCTTTAACGGCAGCCACAATTTTTGTATACCCTGTGCACCTGCAAAGGTTTCCTGATATAGCGACTCTTATTTCCTCTTCTGTAGGGTGAGGGTTTTTCATCAGCAGAGCCTTGCTGGACATAAGCATACCCGGAGTACAATATCCGCATTGGACAGCACCGTTGTTTATAAATGCCTTTTGAAGCTTATCAAGCTCCCCGTCCTTATCCAGACCTTCTATTGTTATGATTTCTTTACCGCCCATCTGCCCAGCCATTATCAAGCAGGAGTTGACTGCCAGTCCGTTCATTATCACTGTACAAGCACCGCACTCGCCTTCTCCACAGCCTTCCTTTGTTCCTGTAAGCCCTAGATCCTCTCGAAGTACATCCAGCAATCTTTTCCCTGGATCTGCATCTATATCACATTCATTTCCGTTTACCTTAAATTTAATATACACTAAGCCTTCCTCCTACGCCTTTATTAAAACTATCTTTTGCTAGAAAGCAATCCTTAATATTATTTTATATATTTAACGTCAACAGAAGGTCTAATTAATAAAGATTCTGAATTATTTCCCGACTATTCCTGTAGAGTCCAGTAATTCCTTTACTGCTTTTTCACGAGACATTCCACTGTGCACTTTGCCAATTGCTGAATTCAGCGCTGCAACATCAAGCCTGAACTCCCTAAACAAAGAGTAAAGCTCCGGATTTTCTTCCCTAAGGCCTTTACGGACAATGGTTGCAGTATATTCCTCCGGTCCCATGGTCTCCTTGGGATCCTGAAGGAATTTAAGCTCATAGTAACCAAACTTCCAATGGGGCTGCCAACCCGTTACTGCCACCCATTCCTTGTTTTTGTACCGTTTATCCAGTGCTTCCAGCATTGTATTCTCAGTGCCAAAGTCCGGCTCAAAACCTGCCAGGCTGTACTCATTAATGGTATTGATAAGCTGCATCCCTGTAGATATCTTTCTTTCAGGTGAGTATATCCTGCCTCCGAACTCACGGACATGCTTATTCATATCCTCGATCCTATCTATGCTGACATATCTTGGTACAACAATCCCGCTTTTGCAGCCATGCATATTGGGTCCCAAGTATTCAAAATCCTTCTGGTATCTTTCCATAAAAGCCTTACCGGACAAGGGCATCCATGGGCCTAAAGTACCATCTATGCTTCCATCTGCAACTGCTTTGTACAATGCCCCGGAGGGTACGGGAATACCCTCCACAACCAGTCCCAGCTTCCTTCTCACCAATTCCTTGAACACTTCAACCTGCATTATGGCGTCCTCATATTCTCTGTGGGCTATTTTAATATATTTGAATTGTTTCATCTGTTCTGATATTTTGAAGGTTTTTGAGCTGAACTCTGAGACTCTCTCATTAATCATGGCTATTGAGAATACCTGCTCCTGTACGCTGGCTGACACTTCCTCAGCCCCCGCTGCTGTTTGCTCGGTTGCTGCAGAAATATCCTCCATAACGCCACTGATATTCTTGCTGAAGGTTGTCAACTGGTTCGTCTTTCCGCTAATACTCTCAACCTGGTCAGTAATGGCCTCAATAGACAAATGAATATTTCCGAAGGCTTTTTCTGTGTGTTCAATTGCAATCCGCTGCCCCGCTATGGCTTCGCTTCCACTCTGGACTGTTTGAACTATGGATGAAACTCCATTTACTATTTTGTCAATAAGTCCTTTAATATCAAGAGTAGAGTTCTTGGTGTTGTCTGCCAGCTTTCTGATTTCACCAGCCACTACAGCAAATCCCTTACCTGCCTCTCCCGCCCTGGCGGCCTCTATTGCTGCATTAAGCGCAAGCAGATTGGTCTCCTCCGATACCTGTGAGATAGTTCCTATAATATTCTTTATTTCCATGGTAATTTGGTTGAGACCTGAAACGGCCTGTTGAATGTCATTGAATTTCTCTGTTGTATCTAGCACTACCCTCTTCTGCTCCTTCAGAACCGCATTACCCTCTGTAACTGTTTGAACCGAGTTCTGCATGCCTTTTCTAATGGTAGAAGCATCCTGGTCAATAGATTGTATAAAATCTCCGGTACGTATAATTTCCATGGCCGCATCCTGAACCATCTCGGCTATATGGGTATTACCCTGTGCTACGTCATTGACCGCTGCAGCTACATGCTTGGCAGACTCTTCTATTCCCTTTGTATCCTCATAAAGAAGATCCCCAGAGCTTTCAACTGTTTTGGCTGCTGCCATTACATCTACGGAAATTGCTTTTAGACTGTCCATAATCTCTAATACCTTTACATCTTCTGAAGAAGCACCTTGCTTATTGTTCTGAATAGCGTTGAAATTGTAATTGCTCAGCTTATCCAAAAGTCCGGCATCCCTTTTACCGCGTCTTTCCTTCATGAACATGATAACTGCAATGCAGCAGAGGACCTGAATCCCGAAAAAGGAAACTCTACTTACAGTCCCAGCTAACTTTGCTAACTCTAAATAATAGACCAGGTTCAATGCTACTATGACAAAACATAGAAAAAGAACTCGCTGCAAATGGTGATTTTTTTCTCTCATTTTATCCTCCTTAAAGATGTACTATAACTAATGGTTTATCCATAATTTAAACATTTGGTTAATTATACTATCAGAACGTCAACAAATAATCTAAAAATATTACATGATATTACATGGGTCTTCAAAATTATTTATATTCTCATAATAAACATAATATTGAGAATATATAGAAAGCTTTTAATTTTAGACCTTTTATTGACGTTTCTATTATAATATAATTACGAAACCATTTATTAGGTGGGGTAGGATTGGTAATCTAATTTTCCTACATATCAATATGAGCATACACAATCAAATATATATCGGGAGGTGGGGGTTTAGAAGTATCTCATACTATGAGTAAAAATTAGAAACAGGGAGGTATATTAATGAAATCAAAAATCAGACCGATAGTTTTTTGGCCATCTTTCATTATTCTTATTGTAGCTGTGATTTTTAGTTTAACAAATCTTGAAACCTTCTCCTCCACTCTTTCAAAGGTTACTGTATGGTCAATGGGTTTCTTTGGAGCAGGTTATGAATTGCTTACTGTCATAATGATGTTTGTGTGCATAGCAGTCTATTTAATGCCCTTTGGTAGAGTCCGAATAGGCGGTGGTCAGGCTAAAGCACCCTTTGGACTATTTTCTTATTTTACTATGTGTCTTGCAATGACAGTAGCAACAGGTATCCTTTTCTGGGGCGCCTTGGAGCCTATATTCCATGTGACACAGCCTCCGGCATCCTACGGAATTACTCCCGGATCACCTGAGTCAGCTGTATTCGCAATGTCCACAATATTCCTTCATTGGACATTTACACCTTATGCTATATATGGTGTACCTACAGTATTATTCGCCTTCGTATATTACAACATGAAAAAGTCATTTACAGTATCCTCCATGCTATCCCCTATATTGGGCGACAAAACAGAAGGCAGATTAGGTCAGATAGTAGACTCCATCATAGTTCTCGCAATGGTATGTGGTGTTGCCACTACACTGGGTGTTGGAACAATGATGATTACCGGTGGTCTCAGAACTGTATTCGGCATTCCGAGCAATATTTGGATTTGGCTTTGTGTATGCGGCGGCATCGTGCTTGCTTTTGTAATTTCAGCAATAGCAGGCATATCAGATGGACTGAAACACTTGGCAAAGTTTAATTTCTACATATTCATGTTCCTATTGGGCTGGGTAATCGTATTCGGTTCAGCTCTCTTCTGCATCAACCTTGGACTTGAAGGCTTTGGAGACTTCTTAGGAAACTTCTTCCAGAAAAACTTCTTTACAGGCGCAGCAGCAAGCGATCAATGGCCTGTATGGTGGACTATATGGTATTATGCTATATGGATGGCATGGGCGCCTGTCAGCGCAGTATTCCTTGGCCGTATCTCCTATGGCTATAGTGTCAGAACTGTTATCGGCATCAATGTTTTCGTGTCTGCAATGTTCAGTGTAATTTGGTTCACTTTCTTCAGCGGTACTGCAATCCATATGGAAATAGTACAGCAATTGGGTCTTGGTCAAGTGCTGGCGACCCAAGGAAACGAAATGGTAACCTATGCATTCTTCGCCGGCTTGCCATTAGGTAAGATCATAAGCGGTGTATTTGTTATTACAGCTTTTATAACCTTTGTTGCCGGTGCAGATGCAATGTGCGCAACACTGGCCGGTCTAAGCACCTATGGAATTTCTCCGGACAATCCGGAATCCTCACGTTCTTTGAAGATCATATGGGGTGTTGTACTTGGTGCCGTTGCCTGGATAACCATGAGCTTTGCAGGGCTTGACGGACTTAAGGCACTCTCCAATTTGGGTGGTATTCCTACCTTGATTCTACTGGTACCCGTAACCTGGGCATTGATTAAGGTAGCTGCAAACCCATTCAAGTATGATACTTTCAAGGAAGACTATGATGCTTATGGACAGCCTAAGAGGGAGATCGTAAATCCTCTGGCTGAGATTCCTGCTTCAACTAGTTCCGAAGCAGCAAGCACTAGCAACTAAGAAATGTTTAAAGCCCTTGGCATTTTGAATGCCAAGGGCTTTTTATTTTTGCATATTATTGTGGATTTCTCAGATTCAACATTATATCTGACTCATAACAGTTCTTTACCTTCTTCATTAATCTAAGGCCTGTATCGCAGTACTCCTCTGCGGATTTATCCAGTATATCAGCAAGAATCTGTCTCATTTCAGAGTCATATTCCATAAGCCTTCTGATTTCTCCTTGAGACCTAAACAGCAAGGCCTTCTCATAAGGACTTTTTACAAGATTGGCATAAACCTGTGCATTCTCCAGGCAATTCTTAGCCTCATGAAAGCTGCGCTCCTTAACTAACAGCATCGCCATATAACCATATGCAGTAGAGCGCTCCCATAAGGTATTCAGCTTATTGTATCCTTCTATGGCCTGTGCCAGATAAACTTTTGCCTTTTTGTAATCCTTCATGTCATAAGCAGTCTGCCCCGCATATGTATTTATTACCGGCAGCCCCTGCTCAAAGCCTTTTTCCTTACATATTGCAATTGCCTTGTCATAGTAGGGTATAGCACTGGAGAATTCTTTTCTTCTGCGCCTGCACTCACCAATAAAGTTATAAGCAGCAGCTATATTCAGAAGATAACTCTCCTTCTCCTCCAGCTGTTCAAACATTACTATCGAATGCTTAAGGATTTCCTCCCCTTCAGCAAACCGCCCATCCATTACCCTATGCATGCCTTTAAGCCGTGAGAGTATTGCCAGTTCTCCCTGCAGCTGACACTTCTCCGCAGCCTTAATTGCTTCTTCTATGTAGTTTTCCATAAGCTTCACATTACAGGTATTGATGGCAAAATATATCATTTGACGGTAGCCCTTTAGGGCAAAGCTGCATTCTCCCAGAACCAATGCCCTGTCCGTCATCCTTCGGATGGCCTCCAGGCCCTTCCGGTATTGCCCGGACCAGACATATCCTCTGCCAATCATGTGCATGTATGCCAGTTCCAATCTATCCAGCTCCCTGCTGTTCCCTTCCTCATTCCTTATCTCAGCTATCATATTCTGAACCTGAAGCAGCTCCTTCTGCCTTTGTTCCTCACTCATTTCCATGAATATCATCTTGGGAATGCTCTCCTCTGAGAATACAGGGAATATTTCCTGGCTCAGGCATAGATAATATTCGAGGTTCTTGATGGTATAATTCAATGCAGGAAGCCTGTTGCCGGCACTTTTGTAATGGTGTATAAGCCTTGAATAAAGGATGCAGTCTCTCCTGTCACCTTTGAGATTTTCCTCCAAAAGCCTTGCTATCTTGGTATGTAGGATTTTCCTCTTAGAATTTGAAAGCTGTGAATATACAAACTCCCTCAGCTTTTGGTGGGTAAACGCAAAGCCTACGTCATTTATTCCACCTGTCTCCTTGATGAGATTCTTTTCTTCAAGCTCAGCAATTATATCCAGCAGCTCTAATTCGCTTTTCCCGCTAACCTCCAAGAGCTCTTCCAAAGTAACCATATCAAAAAACAGCGATGTAATATTAAGAATCTTCATACCCTCTTCGGATACGCTAAGGAATCTGCTCTTTATAATATCCTGCATCTTTGGTGATATAGAATAAAGCTTTTCATTATGCTTCAGATTGTTGAGAAGCTCTACTATAAAAAAAGTATTTCCTTCTGTTTCTCTGTATATTGATTCGCCCAGCTCGCCATCAATATTAAGTCCGGGCATCATTCCATTGGCAAATTCCTTCGTCTCTTCCTTATTAAAACGTTTTAGCTCAATTGACTGAATCAAGCCATACACTTTAGGGTCTACTAAAAGCTTTTCTACTTTACCCCCATGGCCTGTCCGTGCAGAAATTATAAAAGACAGTGACTGATTCTTATTATCCATAATTATTTCGTTCATAAGAGAGAAACTCATTGTATCAGCCCATTGAAGATCTTCAAATACAAGCAGTATCTTCTTTTTCTCAGCAACATGCTTGAAAATATCTATTATCGCTTTTTCAGCCACTTGGTATTTCAGTATGTCTATCTGTTCAATGGGGTTTTGCTCCACATAATCATCCTTTATTGCAAAGGCGGGGAATATATGGCTGACCACTCTCTGCAAAAATGCAGGAATTTCTATATTCTCAGCCTCAATCACCTTGGATAGCTGATATAATATATCGTTCCACGGCTTGAGCAAGTAGTTCTCCTCTGCTTGATAGCAGTTGGTTTTAAGTACTATCAGCTTCTCATCCTCTATAGCCTTTAAATGTTTGCTTATCAATGCAGTTTTGCCAAGTCCGGCCTCACCTAGTACCACAATTGACTTTCCCTTTTTTTCGCTTATAAACCTATAACAATTCCCGTTTAGAAGCTCTAGCTCCTCTTGTCGCCCGTAAAAGAACTCCTCAACTTCACTCCTTGAAAATGTCTGCCTTGCGGCTTTCTCCTTCAAAATCTCTCCAAGAAGTTCAGACGTTCTTTGGTCTGGAGTAATTGAAAGCTCACTTCTTAACAGCTTTGAAAGGTTGTTGAACACATCGATGCTCTTATCATAGAGTCCCATTTTTCTATAGACATTCATCAGAATCCTATAAGCTTTTTCGTTGAACTCGTCTACTTCGATAAGATTCTTGCAGAAGAACTCCACTTCTCCAAGATTTTTTTCTTTTATACATTTTTGTATCTGCTTATGAAGCTTGTTAACGTATGCATCACTGTACTGATTCCTTGCAGAAAAGATCCATTTGTCAAAGCTGTCCGCATCTTTTACCAAGAAACCTTCCAGATATTCTCCCGTATAAGCCTCTATGCTCCCGCACTCCTCACCCATTAGAAAGGCTTCAACATCAGTTTCAAATTCAAATTCGGGGTTCAGCATGATTATCGCACGTTTAGGGGAGACCAGCACATTATCTCCGAAGGTCTTGTTCACTATATACATTGCATTCCTAAGGCTCTTTTTAGCTATCTCTTCTTCCACCGATCCCCAGAGCATTTCTACTATAGTATCTCTGAAGCATTGTTTCTTGACCATTAGATAATAGAAGAGCGCCTCCGCCTTTTTATATGGGAATATTATTTTTTCTCCATTTTTCAGTACCTCGGGTGTTCCAAAAAACTTGCACTTGACTATAATCATTGCTCTGACCCCCAATTTAATCACTAGGAATACTCTTTTGAGTTCTATATTTAGTATAAACTAAAAAATCGTCAATAGATAGTCAAAATTTGGTTGTCTATTGACGATTTTCCTTATAGCAGCTTATATAAATATTTTCATGTTACCGATTCTATCAAATGCGTCTCTTAATTTATCGACATTTACAGTACACGCAAGGCGTATATATCCCTCTCCGCTTTCGCCAAAGGCGTTTCCCGGGACAACCAATACATGAGCTTCCTCTAGAATTCTCTTGCTTGCCTCTGCTGAAGTAAGTCCTGTCTTTTTAATATTGACAAACAGATAGAAGCTTCCTTTGGGCGGAAGCACTGACATACCAGCTATCTTATCAATTTGCTCACAGGCATAGAATACACGCTTTTTATACTCAGCTACCAAAGCAGGCTGTATTTTCTCCCTCAACTTAAGAGCATGAATTGCTGCCCTTTGAGAGATGGAAGGTGCAGAAAAACATATTCCCTCATTAATATCCCTTATACAGCTTATCAGATAGTCAGGGGCTAAAATATAACCTATTCTCCAGCCTGTCATGGCATAGTCCTTAGAAAAGCTTGCTACTGTGATTGTCCTCTCCTTCATTCCCTCCATTGTCGTTATAGGGAGGAACTGCTCCCCAAAGCTAAACGACCCATAAACATCATCCGAAATTATTATCAGATCATTTGCTAAGGCTGTTGAACTCAGGGCTTCAAGGACTTCTCTGCTATAGCATGCCCCAGTTGGATTATTGGGAGAATTAATTATAATTGCTTTTGTACGGTTAGTTATCAGAGACTTCAATTTCTCAATATTAATCTGGAAGCCCTCTTCTTCACAGGTTTCCAAAGTGATCATCCTACCCCCTGCAAGCTGTATCTGGTGTGCATAGGGAGTAAAATATGGCTCAGGTACGATTACCTCATCTCCGTCATCCAATATAGCTTCAAGTACAAGGTACATTCCATGGCATGCACCCACCACCGCCATAATCTCATTCATTCCTACCCGATATCCGTAGGCATCCTTATAATAATGAAGGATTTCTTCCCTCAACTCAGGATCACCCAAGGAATCAGTATACCTGGTATGTCCCTTCGATGCGTCCTCAAAGGCTTCGGATATGATTTTGGAGTCCGTAATCAGATCAGGGTCTCCCAGGCTGAGATTGATTATATCCTCATATCTGCAGGCCAGCGCTACCACTTCAGCCATTGGTGTAGAAAAGGCATTCCAATACCGCTTTGAAAGAAACCTATGCTTCATAACCTCACCTGCTTTTATATAATATCAATGTGCTCCAGTGTTAAAGTACTAGCTCAGCACTTTTCCCAGGAAATCTTTTGTTCTTGAGTGCTGCGGATTGCTAAAAACCTGTTCAGGACTTCCTTCCTCTACAATTCTACCCTCATCCATAAACAACACCCTGCTGCCCACTTCCTTTGCAAAACCCATTTCATGAGTTACAACTATCATTGTCATTCCCTCTGTCGCCAGCTTCTTCATAACATCCAGCACCTCTCCTACCATCTCGGGATCCAAGGCTGAGGTAGGCTCATCAAAAAGCATTACATCAGGCGACATGGCTAATGCCCTAGCAATAGCGATTCTTTGTTTCTGCCCGCCCGAAAGCTGGTTGGGATATGCATGGGCCTTGTCTTCCAAGCCTATTCTTTTCAGCAAACCAAAAGCAATCTCATTAGCTTTTTCTTTAGACAGCTTCTTGACTTTCATTGGAGCCAGAGTAATGTTCTCAAGTACAGTCATATGAGGAAACAGATTGAATTGCTGAAATACCATGCCCATCTTTTCCCGAAGTCTGTTAACATCATTGTGCTTATCAGTTATGGAAGAACCCTCAAATACTATTTCTCCGCTTGTAGGTTCCTCAAGCAGATTGAGACACCTTAGGAAAGTACTTTTTCCAGACCCGCTGGGACCAATCACTACGACAACCTCTCCTTGCTCTATCTTGGCATTTATACCCTTCAATACTTGCAGACTGTTGAATTGTTTTTTAAGATTAGTTGCTTGAATCACCGGCTCTCAGCCTCCTTTCCAATAGACCCAATAGCTTTGACAGTGTAAAGGTTATGGTAAAATAAATAGCTGCTGCTACAACCAGCGGTGCGAAGGGCTTATAAGTATTACCCCTTACCGTATCCGTATTATACATCAGATCGTGTATACCAATAACAGATACTATTGCCGATTCCTTTATCAGTACGATAAACTCATTTCCCAAAGCAGGCAGAATGTTCTTAAAAGCCTGAGGTATTATGATATGCGTCATAGCCGTTTTATGGGACATTCCCAGAGAACGAGCTGCTTCCATCTGTCCTTTTTCAATTGACAGAATTCCTGCCCTGATTATTTCAGCAACATATGCAGCACTATTCAGAGAAATTGCTATAATACCCAGTGTGATATCAGAAAAATCAAATTCTATAAGCCTCGGCAGCCCATAGTAAACGATATATAATTGCACCAGCAGCGGTGTTCCCCTTACTACTTCGATATATGCCGCCGAAAAGCTCTTAAGCAGCGGATTCTTTGACAGCTTCATCAAAGCAAACACCACGCCTAAGAGCACCCCAAAAGCTACGCCAAAGAAGGATAAGAGTAAAGTTGTTATAGTCCCATCAATGAAGAATCCATAGTATTTTTGTAAAAACGAAAAGTCCAATCCTTACACCTCCAGCGTATAGACATTAGTCGTGATATTTATAAAATGCGTCTATACGGGGCGGCATGGAAACCGCCTCCTACATATGGTTTTTCCGTAGGGGCGGGTTTCCATGCCCGCCCGAATATGACGCATAATTCTACTGTTCCGACAGTATTGTTGCTTCACCGATGAACTTATCTATTGCGCCGGCTTTCATTAATTTATCAAGTGTCTTATCTATAGCTTCCAGCAAATCTGCATTCCCCTTATTAACAGCCACTGCGACTCCATCTTCCCTTCCAAAGGTTATATCCGGAACAACCAGGTCTGTATTCTGTTTTGCATAGGCTGCAGCTACCGGGGCTACCAATACGATTCCATCAATTTTATCGTTCTTCAGCTCTAATACCAAATCTGTTATTTTACTTAAGGATTTTACTTCCGCTGCTTCTATCTTTGTTTTTGCAATGTCCTCTTGCACTGTTGATTTCTGAGCCCCTATCTTCAGTCCCTTTAGGTCAGCAATTGATTTTATCTTATCAGCAGCGGCAGCTTTAATAAGCATTTTCTGTTCTGCTTGATAATATGGAATAGAAAAGTCCACACTCTGCTTTCTCTCTTCCTTCGGAACCATACCAGCTATAATGAAATCTATATCGTCAGCTACAAGCGCAGCCAGAAGCCCATCAAACTTCATATCCTTAATTTCCAGCTGTACTCCCAATTCTTCTGCTACTGCTTTTGCAATATCAATATCAAAGCCTACGATTTGATCCTTACCATTGATTTCTTTGTGGAACTCATATGGTGGATAATCAGCTGATGTACCAAGTACAATTTTTCCTTTTGCCTTTATTTCCTCCAGTTTTCCTGCAGCTTTTTGCTCGCCCGCGGGCTTTGCTTCACTGCCTGCCTTTGCACTGCAAGCTGCAAGTGTAAACAGCATCACCAATACAAGGATTATTGCTACTACCTTTTTAACATTTTTCTTTATCATTTTATTTCCTCCTCTTATTAACTAAAAAATTAATGCCAGTAATAATTTATTATAAATATACATGTATATTTATTACCTCACGTACCCATGCTCCATATTCTTTATACCATATCATTTGACATAACCCTCAATGGCCTAGGCAGTGTGTTTGCACCATAAGGCATCAAATATGCCGTCATTCTGTCTCCTTTTAACTGTCTCGCAATATCCAGCGCCTCCGCAATATTGGCCGCTACCTTTATGCTTGTGTTTTTCAGTGAAACCGGATCCAGCTTCGATACCAGAATTACTTCAAAGTTCTCCGCTATTTCAGCAATCAAATATCCTGTATACTTTTCGATTGTATAAGCTTCTCTCAAGGACTTTTCTCTGCTGATATTTTCCTTGAATGCCTCAATAATCATCTGAACTTCTTCTCCTCCAAAGCCCTCAATACATTCAGCCAAAAGGATTATCACTCCACCCTTATTCACTGCCTCCTTGGCATTTATCAAAGCCTTCGAGGCCTGATACAAATTTATGTCCTTCGGGAATCCTCCCGCCGAAACCACAACCATATCAGCTTTGTCTTCTATGTATGCGCTATCAACCTCATCCACCATCTGCCGCCCTGCTTCGTGGGCTTTAATATAATCACCGGCTACTGCTTTTCCTATATTCCCATTCTCATCGATTATTACATTGAATAAAAAACTAGGTTTAACAAAGGCAGCTGCCTCCAGCATATCCAAATGTACTGGGTTGTTAATAACATTTCCGCACCGTACAAGAGGATTAGTGCCTTCCCCTTTCAGAGGACTCAATGACAATGCATGATTTGCCATAATGCTTTCATATGCGCTTATACCCGGCAATATGGACTTCTTGCCGCCTCCCCAGCCTGCCAGGTCATGAAATACTATTGCACCGGTCAGAACTATATGGTCACTTTCTACAGCGGTTTTATTCAATATAACAGGGGTGCCGAAGCTTGTTATACCTAGCCTTACCAGATTCGCCTCATCCCTGCAGTTATGTTCTATCACTTCAAAACGATGAGCCAGTTTATCACCTAGAAGAAGCCTATGCTCATCAATGGTCTGGGGTCTGTGAGAGCCGGTAGCACAGAGGAAAGTAATGTCCTTATCTTCAATGCCTGCCGTATTCAGTTCTTCAACTATATAAGGCAAATAAACGTCCATTTTCTGCCACGACCGGGTAGTATCGGATATTATGATACATACTGTCTCCCCCGGCTTGACAATTTCCCTCAGTCTTTTACTTTCTATAGGATTATCAAGGGCTTCGATAATGACTTCTTCCTCCGGCTGTATAACCTCCGGACCTTTGCTTTGTATCAGACCCAGAATACCGTCATTCCAAATTTCAATATCTACTTCTCCCCTGCCATATTTCATTTTTATTGCTTCCAGCTTTACCACCCCCTTTTGTCTGCACAAGCATGATTATGCATTTTATGCATAATCATGAGGCTTATCTGTACATATATTCATTATTAACACCTATATAATGCATATATATAATATATATTGTATATTTATGCTTGTCAATAATAATTTTGTTA
>FWWL01001371.1_pt1 | contig 56492 bp, 60 predicted proteins | sample 2228331 | NCBI WGS metagenome assembly FWWL01 (sample SAMEA103939775, study PRJEB20133) | metagenome
AAACGTTATAGCCGGCAGCTCCTGGAACTTCTTTCCAGAAGAGCTCAACAGCCTTCAGGTGATTAAAAATTGAGGCGTAGGTGCCGGTCCAGAAATTAAAATCCGCCGGAGTGGCCGGCCAGCCGGGTTTTATGAGCTGAGCCAGGACCGCCAGACCAGAAAGAGAACTCCTGACCGCCTGCCGGTAAAATTCGAAATCAAGAGTGTCAACGGTATCAGTGGTCTTATGGTAGTAAGGGTTTGGCACGCTGGCATCCTCAATAAGACACACCGCCGGAATTCCCCTGTCCCAGAAGGAGGCGTGGTCCGAGTAAACAAACGAAGGGTCTATAATTTTTTTCGGTGTAAGAGGTCCATAAACCGGGGCCAGAGCGGCGACTTTCTCCGCCAGCCAGCCAGAACTCCTGTCGCCTATTATGTCCAGATCTTCAGGCAGCAGGTCAGCGTAGGCGATCATATCCAGGTTGATGACCGCGATTATATTTTCTACCGGATTGAGTTTCTCCTGGACGTAACGCAGACTGCCCACCAGTCCCTGTTCTTCGGCCGAAAACAGAATGAACCTCACGGTGAAATCGAGAGGCCGACTTACCAGAAGTCTGGCCGCTTCCATCACCGCAGCCGTGCCTGAACCGTTGTCGTCAGCCCCGGGAGCCAGAGTCCAGCGCTGGTTGGAAGTGGAATCATAATGAGCGCAGATTATGACCACTTGCTCCGGATAAGTCTGGCCGCGGATTTCAGAAATGACGTTACGGCACAGATAACCGCTGTAAGTAAAATCGTGAAAATTGGCGGGAAGCCCCAGGCTCAGAAAATAATCATAAAGATACTGCGCTGCCTGAAGACAGTTATTCGTCAGAGCATAACGAGTGTTAAAATTCTGCAGGTCAGTGACCTTATTCCTCAAGCTGTCGGCTGAAACTTCTGAAACCAGCTGCTCGTAAGCATCTTCTTTAAAAAGCAGCCAGGCGTATTCCTGCGGCAGGCTGGCGTGAGGAGCCAGCGTTCTCCCCCGCTGCGGAAGAAGCCGCCTTTTTACAAAAACCGGAATTTCCTCCAGCTCTGAAACTTCGCTGAGAATCAAAAGATAATCATTCCCTTCAAGAAAAAACGGTTGAAACCTTCGCTGAAGAAAATCCAGATCCTCAGGGCCGATCGCTCTGATCAGGGCATAAAATCGGTCATCCCGATAAAAAGCGATTGTTCTGAAAACAAAACCCTTCTTTCTGAGCTTTATGATTTCATCGCGACTGAGGCGAAGCAGATAACTCTGCTCCAGTTCCTGCAGACACTCAATACTTTCTTGCTGCAGAAAAGATTCGAGCCCGGGCTGTTGCCTGGGCACCTGCACCAGCCTCAGCGTCTCGGGCAGCCGGGGAGTAAACGTGCTTAACGAAAAAAATAAAAGAGAAGCAAGAAGAACCAGCTGCCTTCTTTTTTCTTTCATACTGAACATTTTCATTTTTTTAATCTATAAAATTCAAAAGGATAATTCAACCTGAGATTGAAAATCGATTGAGGTCTTGACATCAAGGACATTTTGCTTAAAATTATGCTGATGTCCGGTTTTAAGATGAGCGAGAATATTCACTTCGTAAAAAGCCTCCTCCTTACCGTCTCCTCATCTTCCGCTAATTCCTCCTGGATCTGGTGGGCGGCTTAGTCCGCCCGGAGTCTGCGTCCATTTTCCATACCCATTTAAACAACTTCAGTAAGACTTTTGACTTTTCAAATCAAAAAGCCAGGAGGAAAACATGAAAAGATACGATTCGAGAAAAACAATCTATTTGCCGGAAAATTTTTACAACATCAAGGCTGACCTGCCGGAGCTTCCACCTCCGCCGCTTAACCCTGCCACCGGTCAGCCGCTGCGGCCGGAAGAGCTTGAACCCGTGTTTCCGCGCGCTTTTATCCAGCAGGAAATAAGCGCCGAACGCTTCATCCCGATTCCCCCGAAAGTTCTGGAAATCTTTTCCATCTACCGCCCGACTCCTCTGATATACGCTTCAGCTCTGAGAAAATACCTGGACACTCCGGCCAGAATTTTTTACAAATATGAGGGCGTGGGACCGGCCGGCAGCCATAAAACCAACACCGCTCTGGTCCAGGCCTACCTGGCCTCGCAAGAAGGCATAACAACTCTAACCACCGAGACCGGAGCCGGTCAGTGGGGTTCTGCTTTAGCTTATTCCTGCCGCCAGTTTGGAATAAACGCCCAGGTATTCATGGTCAGGTCCAGTTACCGGCAGAAACCCGGCCGGCGCATAATGATAGAATTGTTTGGAGCTCAGGTGCTGGAAAGTCCGAGCCCCACCACCACCTCAGGTCTCCACTTTTACCAGAAAGACCCGGACCATCCGGGAAGCCTGGGCATAGCCATCTCCGAAGCTGTGGAAGCGGCCGTAAGTCAGCCTGAAACTAAATATTCTCTCGGTTCGGTTCTTGACGCCGTCCTCATGCATCAGACGGTCATCGGACTTGAAGCCATGAAGCAATGCGAGGAATTCGGCTTTTATCCTGACCTGGTGGTGGGCTGCGTGGGCGGAGGGTCTAATTTCGCCGGCCTGAGTTTCCCGTTTATCGGAAAGAGACTGAGAGAGAAGAAGTCCGGCCCCCGTTTCCTGGCCGCCGAGCCAGAAGCCTGTCCTTCCATAACCAGAGGCGAGCTAAGGTACGACCACGGAGACACGGCCGGGCTGACACCGCTTCTTTTCATGCACACGCTTGGCCGGGATTTTGTTCCTCCAGCCATCCATGCCGGCGGTCTAAGATATCACGGAATGGCTCCTCTGGTCAGCCATCTGGTAAAAATCGGACTGGTGGAAGCCCGGGCTTATTCCCAGAAGCAGATATTTGCCGCAGCCGAGCTCTTCCTGAGGACTGAAGGTATTCTTCCGGCGCCGGAGTCAGCTCATGCCATAGCGGCGGTGATAGAGGAAGCCCTGGAAGCAAAAAAATCCGGGAAAGAAATCCACATCCTCTTTAATCTATCCGGCCACGGTTTTCTGGATATCAACGCATATGACCGGGCAGCTGGATGGAACGGTCAGGGTTGAGAGGACCAGAACACCGGCTGATAGCGGCCGCCGTCTGGCGCCAATAAAAAAAGCGGGGAGCGGGTTGCTGCCCGCTCCCCGCCTGAACTTCTCCGCTTTGCTTAATTGGTGGAGACCAGATGATTTTTAAGCTCTACTCTCACCTGTTCTATTGTTTTCTTTACTTCATTCACAAAGTCCTGAGCGCAAAGCTCGAGGGCTTTCCTGATTCCATAGCGGGTAATTTCCAGAGCCCGGTCGGGTGAGACTTCAATGCCGGCAAATCTTTGGAGATATTCCACTCCCAGCTCAGCCATTTCCTCAGCCATGGCCATAAAAGCTTCAGGTTCGGGTCTGGTGAGAATAGCGCCGTACTGAATCATCGTCCGGCGGAATCGCCATTCGTTCTCTCTAATAATTTTATTATACTCGGGATTGCCAAAGGCTTTGATTAACAAATCGGGAAAGCTGCGGCTTCTGGTCACGGCAGCCACGATAATCTTCTCGCCGATCCTCGAATCCAGACGCCTGATTATCAGGTCGCCAGCACATTCCACTAGCTGGTGGCACATCTCCATCCTCAGGGCGAAATGTTCAGGGTTGTCATTCGTCAGGCCGAGGCTCCTGAAATAATTGTCCATGGTGGAATCGGAGTTAAGGGCCCAGGCCTTTATGATCACGTAGCCCGGCTCCAGGTTGCCCGGAAAATCAGATGGTGGAGTGACGGTCAGAGCCCGATGATGCGCGGTTGAATCCGCTCCCCAGAGGTCGTTGTGAGCCACAAAACCCAGGGCCAGAGCCTTCTGATGGTCTATCAACCTGGCCTTTTCCCAGACGGCCATAAAACCTTCCTGGCCGGGGAGCCCGTGGGTAAAAGCCCTGAGAGCCATGTCTCCGGTCAGGCCAAAGTTGTAATTGAAAAGGTCTGGAGCCATCAGCCCGTACATCTCCTGAAAATTAGGATAGATATTCCACCGGCCGATGGCTCTGGCCATAAAGGCGTGGGTAGCTGATCCCCAGCAAAAGCCTGATGTAACCAGAATTAGATTAAAAACCGCCACTATTACCAGATAACTTAAAACTCGTTTGACCATCTGATGCCTCCTTTTAACTTTTAGCCCCACTTTTGTTTTTCAAAAGGGGTTCTCAATAATATTGGACAAAGGTCATTTTTATTTCTTGGAAAATTTTTTACTAAAAAATCTGCTTAATTGTTTCCCTAAATTCATAGAGGCTAAATCAGGAGCTGCAGCTTCGCTCTTAAAAAAAAGCTATATAAAAAATCATACGTCGGCTAAGGGAAAAACTATAAACATCCTTCGGCACCAGCAGAAATACACTTCCGCCCTGACTTCAGACTTCCTCCATCCGGACGGTAAAATGCCGGAGGTACGGCGATTCTCTGACTATTCGCAGGCCCCTGACCTTATCACGATTTTTATACAATTCGATTATGGCTTCAGCCACGTATTCAAGGTGGGCAGAAGTGTAAACTCTCCGCGGTATGGCTAAACGCACCAGCTCCAGGCGCGGAAAGATCTCCTTCCCGGTCTTTCTGTCCTTCCTGGCAAACATCACTCCGCCAATTTCCACCGCTCTGATTCCCGCTTCTCGATAAAGAGCCACGGTCAGAGCCCAGCCCGGATACTGGTGTCTCGGAATATGAGGCAGAAATCGGTCCGCCAGCAGGTAAACGGCATGACCTCCGACGGGTTTGAAGATCGGCACCCCAGCTTCGTCCAGAAGCTGTCCGAGATAAGCCACCTGATTTATCCTGTATTCCAGATATTCCTCTTCCAGAACCTCCTCCAGCCCGCGAGCGATGGCTTCGAGGTCCCGGCCTGCCAGACCGCCGTAGGTGGGAAAGCCCTCGCTGAGGATCAGCAGATTCTTAAGTTTTTCGGCCAGCTGGTCGTCATCCAGCGTGACAAAGCCGCCTATGTTGACCAGAGCGTCTTTTTTGGCGCTCATGGTCGCTCCCTGTCCGTAGGAGAAAACTTCCTGGGCAATTTCCAGAATCGACTTGTTCTCGTAGCCTTTCTCCCGCCGCTTTATGAAATAGGCGTTTTCGGCAAAACGGCAGGCATCAAAAAACAGGGGAATCCGGTATTGTTTGCAGACCTGGCTGACCTCCTTTATGTTCCTGACTGAAACCGGCTGCCCTCCCCCACTGTTGTTGGTGATGGTCATCATCACCAGAGGTATTTTTTCCGGACCTTTTTTCTCTATGAATTTTTTCAGCCGGGCGACATCCATGTTTCCTTTGAAAGGATGAATCGAGTCCGGGTCGTAAGCTTCTTCTATCACCAGGTCGACAGCCTGCGCGCCGCGGACTTCAACGTTCGCCCGGGTGGTGTCGAAATGGATATTGTTCGGAACGTAATCCCCCTTTTTCACCAGTGCTTCAAAAAGAATCCTCTCGGCCGCCCGTCCCTGATGGGTAGGGATGACATGCTTGAAACAGAAAATGTTTTTGACGGCTGATTCGAAATTAAAAAAGTTCCTGGCGCCGGCGTAGGACTCGTCTCCGACCATCAGCCCGGCCCATTGATTATCGCTCATGGCTGAGGTGCCCGAGTCAGTGAGCAGGTCGATAAAAACCTTTTCAGCCGGAATGTTAAACACGTTGTAACCGGCCTGTTTTAGAATATTTTCTCTCTCGCGCCGGTCAGGCAGCTTTACCCTTTCCACCGTCTTAATCCGAAAAGGCTCCACCGGGGGTTTTACTTTGCTCATATTATTACCTCGCTTAGAAGATGATCAAATAATATAAAAATCTGCGGTATTTTTCACTTAAAATTTACTCATCCGGCGGAAATCGTTGTACCTCTGGATGACCTCAAGTTCGCTGGCCCGGAGCAAACGGTCGACGCCAAAATCTTCAATCACCAGCGAAGCCACCACGTTGCCGTAAACCGCCGCCCGGCGGAGCTCCCGCTGATGGAAACGACCGATGCTGTCTAAATATCCAAGGAAAGCGCCGGCAAAAGCATCGCCGGCTCCTGTCGGATCGACCACCTGCTCGCAGGGATTGGCCACCACTCCGAAGACAAAGTTTTTTCCGAAGAGCATCGCTCCGTGCTCGCCTTTTTTAACCACCACCACCCGGGGACCTTTTTCCAGAAGATTTTTGCCGGCCCGGATGAGGTTCAGCTCTCTGGCAATCAAGCGACATTCCTCATCGTTGACAAAAAGAATGTCGATTTTCTGCAAGGCCTGAATCAGCGCCAGAGGCTTATTCTCTATCCAGTAACGGATCGTGTCCATGGCCACAATCTTCGGGCGCGATAACTGCCGGAGAATAAAATCATGATTTTCCGGGTCAAGGTTCGAGAGAAAGACAATTTCAGCCTGACGGTAACTTTCGGGAAGCACCGGCTTAAAATCCTGGAGCACGTTAAGCTCGGTCTTTAAGGTCGTCCTGACATTCGGATCGTGAGCGTACCGCCCGTGCCAGTGCAGGGTCTTGCCCTTTTTCACCCTGACCCCGGCCAGATCAATTCTTCTTTCCCGCAGTTTATCAAAGAATTTACGTGGAAAATCCCGCCCGACCACGGAGACCAGCTTCGGCCTGGTAAAAAAGCTGGCAGCAAGAGCGGCATAGGTGCCGGATCCACCGATAATTTTTTCCCGCCGGTCCCAGGGCGTTTCTATGGTATCAAAAGCCAGGGAACCTACGATTACCAGACTCAAGGCTTCTCCCGAACTCAGGAAATATATCTGGAAATAAGCGGCGCCAGCTTTTTAACCGTCTCCGGATTCATCGCTTCCCTGGAAGTCACTATTGCGTTCTTTAGAGCCTCGCGGCAGAGGCAGCTTTCTCCTTCAATGCGGTCAATGGTTGATACCGCTTTTTTGATGATTTCCCTGGCGTGTTCGATGTTATATTTCAAGTTTTCCAGCACCAGCTCGACGCTGACCGATTCTTCCTCGCTCTTCCAGACATCGTAATCAGTCACCAGGTTCATCGTGACGTAACAGATTTCAGCTTCGCGGGCCAGCCGTGCTTCTGTGGCCGCGGTCATTCCGATGACATCCGCCTGGAGAAGCCGGTAAACCCTGGACTCGGCCCTGGTGGAAAAAGCCGGTCCTTCGATACAGACATATGTCCCGCCAAAATGAACCCGGAGCTGCAGGTCGCGGGCCACCAGATACAGGTGGCGTGAAAGAACCGGACAGACCGGGTCGGCAAAACTGATGTGGCCGACCACTCCCGCTCCGAAAAAAGTATTCGGCCGGTGCGTCCGGTCGATAAACTGGTCCGCCAGAACTATGTCCCGGGGCCTGATTTCTTCTTTCAGCGAACCGACCGAATTAACTGAAATCAACTTCTCTACCCCGAGCAATTTGAACCCGAAAATGTTTGCCCTGTAGTTGACCTCAGAAGGAAGCAAACGATGCCCCTGGCCATGGCGGCTGAGAAAGGCCACCGTCACTCCCTCCAGTTCCCCGATGATATAGCTGTCTGAAGGCTGGCCAAAGGGTGTGTCCATTTCAACTGTTTGCAATACTTTCAGACTGTCTATTTTATAAAGACCTGTCCCGCCAAGAATACCAACTTTTACCTTCGGCAGATTGTATGTATTCATTTTTCACCTCTTGAAGCTATTGATATATAACTAAATGATGCTGAGAGTCAAGATTAAACCCGGAATTCTCAGCTGTCTTTTTGATTTTTCCGACAAAAACAGCTATTCTTTTATCAAACCTTTCTGGCAGGTGGAGATGAAATTCATCTATTTTGATTGTTCAGCCGGCGCCAGCGGGGATATGATTCTGGCCTCGCTGCTGTCTCTCGGTGTGCCTCTGGAAGAATTCAAAAAGGCAATAGCCAGTCTGAAGCTAAAGGTTGAAATCCAGGCCCGCAAAGCCACTTCGAACGGAGTATCCGGACTGCTGATTGAGGTGATCACCCGTACGGAAGAAAAAGGCAGAAATTTTTCGGAAGTAAAAAAAATAATAGAAAACTCCGACCTGCCAGTTTCAGTAAAGAAAAATGCCATCAGGGTCTTCAGGCGGCTTTTCCATGCGGAAAGTCTGGTTCACGGACGGAGCTTCAGAACCACCCATCTGCATGAAGCCGCCGCTGACGACGCTCTGGTGGATATCGTCGGAACCTGCTGGCTTCTTGAGCACCTCCAGGTGAGCCAGGTTTATTTTTCCCCCGTAAACGTGGGGCGTGGTTCAGTAGAAACAAGCCACGGTCTTTTGCCTGTGCCGCCGCCGGCGGTGGCCGAATTGATGAAAGGGTTTCCGGTTTACAGCAATCAGGAAGAAGTTGAGCTGCTCACGCCCACCGGAGCAGCCATTTTGACCACCCTCGGCCAGAGCCTTCGTCAATGGCCGGAACTCATTTACGAAAAAATCGGTTATGGACTCGGGCGCCGGCAGTTGAAGTTTCAGCCAAACGTCCTACGGGCTTTTTACGGGACGCTCGAAAGCTTTAAGCCAGAAAAAAGAATCATGGTGGTGGAAGCCAACCTGGATGATGCTTCTCCACAGCTGCTTGGAAATTTCCTCAACCTGGCTCTGAAGCTCGGAGCTCTGGAAGCGTTTCTGACTCCGGTGGTGATGAAAAAGAACCGTCTCGGGAGCAAATTGACCCTGATAGCTGAGCTTGATAAAATAGACAGGCTGATTGAAGCTATTTTTCAGGAAACCACCACCATCGGAGTAAGATATTATCCGGTTGAACGCAGAGTCCTCCGGAGAGAAACCAGAGAAATTGACTGGCGGGGACAGAAGGTAAGAATCAAAGTCAGCTATCTCGGGGAGCAGGTCGTAAATTTTCAAACAGAATTTGACGATTGTCTCCGGGCTGCCGAGAAACTGAATCTGCCGGTCAAGATGGTCATCAATGAGGTTATGAAAAAAATAAAACTGAGAGGGGAAAATGGCAAGGAAAAGAAATAGAATCGCCCGGCCGAGAAAAATGGATCCGTTGAAAATAGAAAGAGCCGTTCGTATGTTTCTTGAAGGTATCGGCGAAGACCCCGACCGTCCAGGTTTGAAAGGAACGCCCGGAAGAGTGGCCAGAATGATCGAAGACATCCTGGGCGGAACGCTCATCGACCCGCTCGAAGACCTCGAAGTCATCCAGGATGAAAGACACGATGAGATGGTTCTTATCAGAAATATTCCCCTTTACTCTTTCTGTGAACACCATCTTCTTCCCTTTGCCGGAGTAGCCCATGTAGCCTATATACCAAAGGACGGAAGAATCATCGGGTTGAGCAAGATAGCCAGACTGGTGGACACTCTGGCGCGCAGACTGCAGGTCCAGGAAAGGCTGACCAAACAGGTGGCTGACATTCTCAACGCCGCGCTCAATCCGCTCGGGGTGATGGTGGTGATAGAAGCTGAGCACCTCTGCATGTCGATGCGCGGGGTCAAAAAACCGAAAGCGATAACCGTAACTTCAGCTGTCCGGGGCTCGTTCCGCACGAATCCAGCCACCCGGACTGAAGCCATGATGCTAATAAAGGGAGGAATGCCAGGTGGAAGGGAAATCTAAAAACACATTCTACGTGACCACTCCAATCTATTATGTGAATGACGTGCCTCACATCGGGCACGCTTATACCACGATCATCGCCGATGCTCTCGCCCGCTACCAGCGTCTTTGCGGGAAAAAAGTTTATTTTCTTACGGGGACAGATGAGCACGGCCAGAAAATTGAAAAGGCTGCGGCCGAGAAAGGAATGTCTCCTAAGGAGCTGGCCGATCGGGTGGTGGTCAGATTTAAGGAGTTATGGCAGAAGTTAAACATTTCCTACGATTATTTCATCAGAACGACTGAAAAGTTTCATGAGCGGGGAGTGCAGAAAATCTTCCAGAAGCTTCTGGAGAAGGGAGATATTTATAAGGGGAAATATCAGGGATGGTACTGCGTCTCGGAAGAAAATTTCCTGTCCGAAGATGTGCCTCTTGAACCTGATGGCAGCAAGATATGCCACGACTGCGGACGCCGGGCCACCCTTCTGGAGGAAGAAAGCTACTTTTTCCGGCTGTCCGCTTACCAGCAGCCGCTGCTCGATTTTTACGCCGCCAACCCGCAATTTGTCCGCCCGCAGAGCCGGATGAACGAGGTGGTCAGTTTTGTCCGGCAGGGTCTAAAAGATTTGAGCATCACCAGAACGACCGTACGCTGGGGAATCCCGGTGCCTGGTGACCCGAAACATACCATTTATGTCTGGTTCGACGCGCTCCATAATTACGTTACTGGAGCCGGTTATGACTGGAATCCCGAGCTTTTTGAAACCTTCTGGCCGGCTGACGTTCATCTGATTGGCAAGGATATTCTCCGGTTCCATGCGATCTTCTGGCCTGCCTTCCTTATGGCTGCCGGCTTTCCCCTGCCGCGCACAGTATTTGGCCATGGCTGGTGGTTGAAAGACGAAACGAAGATGTCCAAGTCTAAAGGCAACGTTTTAGACCCGTACCTGATTCTGGAAAAGGTCGGGGCTGACGCCCTGCGCTACTTCCTGCTGCGGGAAATTCCTGTAGGGCTGGATGGCAATTTCTCCCACGAAGGTTTTGTCCACAGGGTAAATTCTGACCTGGCCAATGACCTGGGTAACCTCGTTCAGAGAACACTGACCATGATTTTCAATTATTTTGATGGAGAAATACCGGTTCCAGGTGAGGAGCAGGACATCGACCGTAAACTGGCCGAACATTTCGAAGAAACCGCGGCCCGCGTTTATGCGCTGTATGACGATTACGCTTTGAGCCGGGCTCTGGAGGAGATCTGGGTTTTCCTCAATGCGGTAAATAAATATCTGGCTGACCAGGAACCCTGGAAACTGGCGAAAAAAGCGGAAGAGAAAAATCGCCTGGCCAGAATTCTTTTCCAGGCGCTGTGTGCCGTGAGAGGTGTGAGCTACCTGATCTATCCGGTCATGCCGGAAACCGCCGAAAAGATATGGAACTTTCTGGGAGAAAGCAAAAAACCGGCTGAGGTGCTCAAGAGTTCGTTTAATTTTTACCACCTGACTTCAGGCAACAGGATCAGGAAACCTGAAGCGCTATTCCCGAGAATTGACCTGATGGAGTTTATCGGAGAAGTGGAAAAACCAGGAAAAACCATGGAAAGCCAGAAAAAACCGGAGGAAAAAATGGAATACATAACTTACGACGAATTCAAAAAAATGGACCTCAGGGTGGCCAGAGTCCTGAGCGCTGAGAGAATCCCGGGAACCAGCAAACTGCTGAAACTGCAGATTGACCTGGGCAGCGAAACCAGGCAGATAGTGGCCGGAGTGGCTGAAACTTATTCGCCTGAAGACCTGGTCGGGAAGGAATTCATCGTCATTGCCAACCTGAAACCGGCGGTCATCCGGGGCGTGGAATCTCAGGGGATGCTGCTGGCGGCAGAAATTGACGGCAAGGCCATCATCCCCTTCTTCGACCGGGAAGTGCCGCCGGGAACAAAAGTGAAATAAAAACCCGATACAAAGAAAGGCAGACTTGGCTTCAAATCATTTTTCATAAAGAAAAGCCCGGATTTCAGAAACTGGAATTTTGCCTTCCCTCAGACATAAGGGCTCTTCAGAAGTAAGGTCAACGATGGTGGAAGGCTTTTCCCCGGGCGTTTTCCCCCCATCGATAAAGAGATCAACTCTTTCCCGGAAGAGTTCATATGCTTCAGCAAAATTGTCCACCGGCGGCTGTCCGCTGAGGTTGGCACTGGTGGAAATAAGGAGGCTTCCAGTTCTCTTTACCAGCTCCCGCAGCCAGTCAACAGGCGGCACCCTTACCGCCAGCGTTTGTTGAGAGCCCAGAAGAGCTGCAGGAAGAATCCCTTCTTTTGCCCTGAGAACCAGAGTCAGCGGACCTGGCCAGAATCGCTCGGCCAGCCTGAAAAAAATCTCCCCGGGCTGTTCGGCAAATTGCAGCACCATCTCCAGGTCAGAGGCCACATAAGGAAGAAGCTTACCCGGTTCTCTCCCCTTCAACTCGAAAACTTTATTACCTACAGCCTCCAGAACAGCCAGGCCACCGAGACCGTAGAATGTTTCTGTCGGATAAACCATGATGGCACCCTGGCGCAGTCTGAGCGTGAGATATTCGACCTCCTCCGGCGCCAGACGATTTTCCCGCAAACGAAATATTTCTGAAGCCAACTTTACCTCCTGAGGCAATTTGAGAATACCCGAAAAGACAATGCCTTTCAAGCAAAAAAGGACAGATGTCTTCAAAAATGAACAGGTACAGAACCCAGGTGCTGGATTTTTTTGATATCAGAACTGGCACATTGTTTGCTATAATGAAGGGGTGAGGAGGTAAAAATGAAAAAAGCGGTCATCACAGCGGCTTTGATTCTTCTGATTCTTCCTGTCGTGGCTTCAGCAAATATCTTTAATATTCGCTATGGGTATTTTGTTCCGCGGATGAGCGGCGGTCAGGACAGCCTGTGGACGATCGAATTTGACAACATGAGCTTCAAGAAATCAGCTTACCAGGGTGGAATGTTAGGGTTATCCTACGAATATTTCGTTAACCGTTATCTCAGTCTCGAATTTGGAATTGATTTTTACAGCCGTCAGCGAGGCGGCTGGTATAGAGATTACAGCCAGTATAATGTCGACAGCATGTATTTTGCCTTTCCGGACCCGTTCGGCGAGCCCATAATTCACAGCTTTCATGTTTCCGAGACACCGCTTTCACTCGCGGTAAAAATAACTCCACTCGGCCGAAGGGTAAGGTTTGTTCCTTACTTTGGCGGGGGAGTCGGTCTGTATTTCTGGACGGTAAGAATTCAGGGTGAAATCATAGATTTCTCCGACCCCTGGATTTATCAGGATCCCTCTGGAGACATCACCGTTTACCCGGTCTATTATTCCCTGCTTGAAGAAAGAAACAGAATTTCGCTCGGCGGAGTGGCCTTCGCCGGAGTCATGATTCCTGTGGGCGCCCGGACAACTCTTGACCTGGGAATCAGGTATTATTTTCTTAAAGCCAATTTCCAGGAATCTTTCGAAGGCTTTGAAAAATTCGACCTCAGCGGCTATTCCCTGAGCGCCGGGCTCAACTTCTGGTTCTGATCCATCTCAGCTCTTCCAGATAAAGGCCGGGTTGTCTGTGGATGACCCGGCCTTCTCCTTTTTAGACCTGTTTGATTTCAGTCAGATGGTCGCAGCTTTCCTTCAGAGGCATGTTTAATACCTGCTTATTTTTTCCAGGTAGAAACGGGCTTCTTCCAGACGCCCTCTCCTCATGAAACCATCGGCCAGAATTCGACACTTCTTTTTTATTTCCGCGATGATCAACTCTTTATCTTCTTCCTTCTCAGCCAGAGCCAGCGCTTTTTCCAGAGCCTGCACCCGCCACCTATCCATACCCCAGTATTTCTTTGAAAGTTGATCCGGATGCCCTCCCCGCTTTACGATAAGAGGAGACGGCAGGAAATGGTAGGGAAAACGAAGAGCAATGCGCAGACCGAGGTCGTAATCTTCACAAACAGGAAGGCTTTCGTCAAAATCTCCTATTTCCTCAAACAGCTCCCGCCTGAACATCGCTGAGGAAAGGCTTAGCAAGCAGAGAGGCAAAACCTTATCCAGGACCCATCCGGAAAATTTCTGATGTCGTTTTCCCTGATTCACCCTGCGTCCATGCCTGATCCAGATTTCCTCTGTCAGACAGAAACGAGCATCCGGGAAAGCCTTCAGGTAACTGATCTGAACCTGGGTTTTATCCGGAAGCCAGAGGTCATCGGAATCGAGGTAGGCGATAAAATCTCCTGCAGCCATCTTCAGGCCATAGTTCCTGGCCGCGCTGACCCCGCCATGCTGACAGCGGAAATATTTTATCCTGGGATCTTTTTCCACATACCGGCCGACCAGTTCAGACGTTTCATCGGTGGAACCATCATCGACGATAATCAATTCCCAGTCGCCGGGATTTTTTTGAAAATAGCTCTGAGCCAGAACCGAATCGATAGCTTCAGCCAGGAAAGAAGCTCTGTTATAGGTGACAATGATGGCTGAGACCATGGGTCAGCGCCGGAATTCCTTATCCACCGGATGGCTTGATTCCAGATCAAAAACCAGCCAGTCCCAGGCTGAATCTGCTTCCACTTTCAATTTCAGAAAAAATACCGACCGGTCCTTTTCCATCTCGTCTCTCAGCTCCCGTCCCTGCTCGAAGAAGTCCAGCATCAGCGGAAGAGTGAAAGTCTTACTTTCGCCCGCAGCCAGCGCCTTATCTCCAGGCAGAAAACCCTGATAAACAAGTCTTCCAGCTAGCGACAATTCGCAGAAAATTTTCTGAATCAGAAGGTCGTAAGGATTCGGATTGTTGAGAGAAAACCGAAAATCAAAATCAGCACCGCCAATGGTCAGGTCTCTTACCAAAAGCGGCAAAAATTTTATTTCAGGCAGGCGAAAAATCGGAAATTCTGATTTAAGAGCAAAGCTCAGCCTTACGCTTTTTTTCCTTTCATCCTGAAAAACCATTTCTCCGGCCAGGCGGCAGCTGGCCTGCCTGGAATTTGCCGTTATAAAGGGCTCCAGGTAGCTATAATTGATTCGAACCGGAAAACTGATGACGGTTTTCTGGCCGGCCGGAAGTTCGATCTGTATGTCAGGAGAAACCGAATGCCTGAAATACTCTTTATCATTGATTAAAACCGCATAATCGTAAGAAACCAGTCTGTAATGTCTGGATGAATTGTTGGTCAGTTCCACCAGGAAAGATAAGGTTAATCCAGATTTTTCGATTCCGCTGATCCTGGTTTTTTTCAAGCTGAATTCAATGTTTTTTCGAGCTGCGGCCGTTTCAGCTGAAGAGAGACAGAAAAAGAAAACCGTCGCCGCTACGAGGAGTGCGGCAATAAAATTTCTAGTATGTACGGACATTTTTGAACAGCCAGCAACTAAAAGCAAATTTTCCCGGCCGGGGGCCAGTAGATAAAAATATCCTAAAACCTTCCGCTTTACAAGACGCCCGAAAATTTCTCTGGATATTCGTGAGTTTTGGTAATAAACTAAAATGAAAAAAATGATTCAGTGAGGTATGAAATGAACCGGCTTCGAACAACGACCGCCTGCCTCATCATTCTGACCTTAATCTCCTCTGTATTATTAATTGCACGGGAGAATAATAAGACCTTAACTCCCTGGACTGTGGACGATGTGATCAACCAGGAAAGAGCTTCCGATTTTCAGATATCTCCGGACGGAACTCGAGCGGTCTGGGTTAAAAACGTCCCGGACAGAGAGAAAGATGGCCGGATTTCTCATCTTTTTCTTAGCTATCTTGACCGGGAAGCGCCGCCCATTCAGCTGACCCGGGGAAATTCCTCCGAAAGCAGACCCAGATGGTCACCAGACGGCCAGAAGATCGCTTTTCTCAGCAACCGACAGGAAGCCTCAGGCGGAGCCTTAAAAGAGGAAGAAGGGAAGGGACAGCAGCTATGGTTGCTGGACCTTCGTGGAGGAGAACCGTGGAAGGTCACTTCCCTGGAATTCGGAGTGATCGCTTACGACTGGCTCGACCATGACCGATTCCTGATTCTCGCCCGGGAGCCAAAAACTCTGCGCGAACTTATGGATAAAGAGAAGAAAGACGATTCGATCGTTTTTGAAGATCAGGAACATATGATCCCGCAGCGGTTGTTTATCTACTGCCTCAAGGAAAAAACCTGGCACCGGGTAACTGAGAATCGCGATCAGATCACCTCTTTCTATCTCTCCCCTGACCGCAGGATGGTGGTAACCAGAAACAATCAGAGCGTCAGCTACGAAGTGGACAAAAAAATCAAGCCCAGATATTTCCTGATAAATCTTCAGGATAAATCAACACGTGAGATTTTTCCGGATCCATTTTTTAAACCAAGAGAGGTTTTCTGGGACCGGAACAACCTGGGATTTTATTTTACCGTTCTGAGAACTGTGGACCCGGTTAATGAAACTTCAGGAGCAGAATTTCTTTATTATTATGACCTTAAAAGCGGCCAGCACCGGGAAATTGACCTTGACTGGGACCGCGGGTTGATGGGGAGAGACCTTGTGGTGCGAGAGGATGGATTTCTGGCTTTTCTGGCGAACGGAGCGATTCCCAAATGGAGGAGGTATTATCGCCAGGGTGACACTTTCACCCATAAAGAACTGTCAGGCAACCACTATCCTCACATTTTCGAACTTATAGTTCAGGAGAACGGCAACAGGGCGGTTTACTTCCACACTACCGCCTCCAGACCAGGTCAGTGGTTTTCCGCCCTGCTGGAAGATGCAAAAATCGCCAGAGAAATCCAGCTGACCGACTTGAATTCTCACCTTAAAAACAAGAAACTCGCCCGGACGGAAATCATTCGCTGGAAAGGAGCTCTCGACGAAGAAGTTGAAGGTTTGCTCTATTATCCCCACGACTATCAGCCAGGCAAAAAATATCCTCTCTTCCTGAACATTCATGGCGGGCCGATGAGTCTGGATATGGATGCCTTTGAGGAATCCTATGCCTATTATCCAAACATTCTTGCCCAGAAAGGCTGCTTTGTCCTGATGCCCAATTACCACGGCTCGACCGGTTATGGACAGAAATTTGCCGAATCAATCCGTGGTCATTATTACGAATACGAAATTGAGGACATGCTTAAGGGCATCGATTATCTGGTGTCCAGAGGGATGGTAGACCCGGACCGGCTGGGAACGATGGGCTGGTCAAACGGCGGAATTCTCAGCATCGGTCTGGCTGTCTGGACCGACCGCTTCAAAGTGGCTGGAATCGGCGCGGCTGACGTTAACTGGATCAGCGATTATGGCACCTGCGCTTTCGGAGTCAGCTTTGATAATTACTATTTCCTCGGACCGCCCTGGGAAAGAACCGAGTATTACATCAAAAACTCTCCGCTGTTTCATTTCAAGGAGATGAATGTGCCGACGATCATTTTTCACGGGACTGAGGACACTAACGTGCCATTCGGCCAGGGAATGGAACACTATCGGGCTCTCAAGGAAATCGGAAAAGCTCCGGTCCGCTTCATCATATTTCCGGGTGAACCTCATGGTCTGAGAAAACTCAGCCATCAAAGAAGGAAAATGGAGGAAGAGCTGGCCTGGTTTGACCGTTATTTCTTCAAAACCTTTCAGCCGGAAAACGAAGCGCTGAAACCGGGTTCTCCTCTCGACCTGGCCCTCAAAGCTCAGAAATTCAGCCGGAGCGGGCTGGCCTACGGGCGGATGGTTAAAGGAAAGCTGATACCGGAAACGGTCCGCTGGCAGGACCTGGAAGTCGGCAGATTCGAAGTGACCCGCGCCCAGTGGAAGGCTTTCGACCCGGGCTATCAGTTTGAACCCGGCACCGAAAATTATCCCGTTTCCGGAATATCCTTTGAACAGGCGAAAAAATACGTCGAATGGCTGAGCCGGCTTACAGGAGAAAAATACCGGCTACCAGCCGAAGAGGAATTTCGTCTGCTCCAGTCAACAGGCAGTGGACAGGATAACACTCTGGATTACTGGGCAGGATATCCGATTAATTTTGACGACGCGCAGCTTTTGAAAGAAGCAGTAGCCCGGCTGAAGGGAAAGTCTCCGCTGCTGCTGCCCGTTGACCGGTTCTCTCCTGCCACAGAAAGCCTTATTTTTGGAATCGGCGGAAATGTGGCCGAATGGACGGTGGACAGCCAGGGACGCGGAAAAGTTATGGGGCTGAGCGCGCTGCATCGGGCAAAAGCCGATGAAGCCTACCAGGCCCCACCGGCCGAATACATCGGGCTGCGCGTCTTCAAAGACGTCAAAAAATAGGTAAAATACCTCTGATGGAAAAGATAAGCCCAGACTTCCGACATCGAGAACTTTTCGTCCGGCTGTTCGGACCGGACGTTTATGCGGTCGGAGGTTTTGTCAGAGACAGACTCCGCGGAGTGGATACCGGGGAAGTTGACTTCCTGATCCAGGGGCACCCGCTCGAAGAAATAGTTGAAAAGCTTAAACCGCTGGGGAAAGTCGATCTGGTCGGCAAAAGCTTTGGAGTAATCAAATTCACGATCGACCAGCTTACCTATGACATCTCCCTGCCCCGAACGGACGAACCCGCCCCGCCCGAAGGCAGCCAGCAGCGCGGGCACAAGGATTTTATCATCAAAGCCGACCCCTATCTTCCCCTGGAAAAAGACCTGGAAAGACGCGATTTCCGCTGTAACAGCATAGCCATGAGGCTGTCCGACGGCACGCTGATCGATCCCTTTAGAGGAGCAGAAGATATAAGAAAAAAAATAATCAGGCTGACCAACCCGCAGGCTTTTCCTGACGATCCCCTGCGGGTTTTGCGCGCCGCCCGGTTTGCTTCGGTGCTGGAGTTTTCGGTGGACCCGGAAATCTATCTGGTGGCCAAAGGAATAGACCTGAAGGGCCTCAGCGTGGAGAGAGTAAACGAAGAACTTTTCAAAATTCTCCTGCAATCTAGACGTCCCTCCCGTGGTTTGAAGGAGATGCTCAAGCTGACGGTGTTAAAACAGCTTTTTCCCGAACTTTATCGTCTGACTTTCTCCATCCAGGACGCCATTTTCCACCCGGAAAAGGATGAGTTCGGGCATCATACCGTCTGGGCCCACACCCTGCTCACGGTTGACCAGGCTAAAGCCATAGCTGAATTTACAGGGCTCGAACCTACCCGGAAACTGGCTCTTCTCCTGGCTTCCCTGCTCCACGATGCCGGAAAACCCGTCACGGCTGACTGGGAGTTCAAAAAAAACAGGCTGGTCATCACCAACAACGGCCATGATCTGCTCAGCGAAAAGATAGCCAGAAAGTTTTTCGTCAGACAGAAAATCTTTTCCTGGAACGGATACAATCTGCGAGCGGTAGTGCCTCTGTTGATCAGACATCATCATCGAGCTTCCGAGATCTGGGCTAACCGGGATCAGGTGACCAAAAAAGCCTTCAACCGGCTGGCGGCCGACATCAAAGGGGAGATTGACCTTTTGATATATCTCGACGCTGCCGACCGCGCCGGACGAAAAAACAGAATCGTAACCGCCCTTGATCGCCAGGCCAGATGGTTATTCAGAAAATTTGAAGAGCTGAAGGTCAACCGGGAAACCATCAAGCCACTGATCATGGGCAGGGATCTGATCAAACTCGGCATGGAACCCGGACCGGAAATGGGGCAAATTCTAAAAAAGCTCTACCGCTGGCAGCTCGACAATCGGTTCGAAACCAGGGCCGAAGGGCTGAAGCTCGCTCGAAAACTCCTGGAGGAAAAAAAGAAATGAGCATTCTGGTTACTGGCGGAGCCGGCTATATAGGCTCGCACACAGTGAAAGAGCTATTGAAAAAAAATTATGAAGTAATCGTTCTTGACAATCTCAGCAGCGGCCATCGCGAGCTTATTCCCGGAGGACATTTCATTCAGGTGGACCTGCGCTCAGCCGCCGAATTAAAAAAAGTGTTCAGCGATCACCGTATCGAGGCGGTCATGCATTTCGCCGCGCTCATTCAGGTGGGAGAATCCTGCGCCGACCCACAAAAATATTACCGTCACAATCTCCTTTCCACACTGAACCTTCTGGAAGCCATCCTGGAAGCCGGGGTTAAATATTTCATTTTTTCCTCCAGCGCAGCAGTTTATGGAGAACCACAGGAAATTCCGATAAGAGAGGACCACCCGCTAAATCCTGCCAGCCCGTATGGAGAGACCAAAGCTATGGTCGAGAGGATCCTCCCCGATTACGACCGGGCTTACGGGCTAAAGTACGTTTCTCTCCGATATTTCAATGCCGCCGGCGCCGACCCGGACGGGCAGATGGGAGAATGGCATCAGCCGGAAACCCACCTGATTCCGAATATCCTGCTTCACCTTCTTGGCCGCAACCCCGATTTTCAGGTTTTTGGAAACGATTTTCCGACCCCGGACGGTACGGCCATCAGGGACTACATCCACGTAACCGACCTGGCGATCGCTCATATCCTGGCGCTGGAAAGATTGCGTCTGGAAAATCGCAGTCAGGCCATTAACCTTGGTTCCTCGCGCGGACATTCGGTGCTCGAAGTAATCAGGACCGCCGAAAAGGTTACCGGGAAGAAAGTTAACCTTAAATTCGGCCCCAGACGCCCGGGCGACGTACCGGTGCTTCTGGCCTCAAGCGAAAAGGCTGAAGCCTGGTTAGGATGGCAGAGAAACTTTTCTGAACTCGAATTTATTATCGAAACTGCCTGGAGATGGCATCAACGCCACTGAAGCGGTTGTCTGATGCCTGAAGGTAATTGATTAATCCAGGCTATGATGGTATAAACATTAAGCTGGAGTTATGTTAAATGAAATACAAAAATCATTTTTTTCTTATAATTGTCGCTGTCAGCCTTATTTTTAATTTTTCCTGTTCATCTACAACCCGGAAAACCAACCTGCTAGGGAGTCAACCGCCCCAGGCTCAGAGAGGAGATGTTCCGACCTTATCTTCCGGCTCAGATCAGGCCGAAGCTCCACCTGAAGTAATGAAACAGCAGGACGAAGCCAGGGAAGAAGCAACGGAAAAAAACGATCAGGAAGCGCAGGAAAATTCTGCCCCGACGGATGAAATTTATTCACTCATCCAGGAAGCCCAGAAAGCCCTGGAAAAGGAAGAGCTGGATGAAGCTTTGAAACTCCTGGATAAGGCCTATTCGGTTCTCCTGCGAATCGAAGCCGAACCTGACTCCGCGCTATATCAGGAAAAAAACGACCTGAGGATTCTGCTGGCTCAAAACATTCAGAAGGTTTATGCCTTTCGCCTGCCCCCGCCCCTGACCAACCATAAAACCATCCCCCTGGTCGAAAATGACTGGGTTCTTAAAGAAATTAAATCGTTCCAGACGGTGGAACGAAAGTTTTTTGAAGATGCCTATCGCCGCTCCGGCCTCTACCGGCCGATGATTGTTGAAGAACTGAAGAAAGCAGGATTGCCGGAAGAGCTGTCCTGGCTACCGCTGATAGAGAGCGGCTTTAAGCCGCGCGCCTTATCGACCGCTCGAGCGCTCGGGCTCTGGCAGTTCATCGCCTCTACCGGCTACCGCTACGGTCTGAAAAGAGACAGGTTTATAGATGAAAGAATGGATCCGGTTAAATCCACCAGAGCAGCCATCCGCTACCTGCAGGAACTGCACGACTTTTTTGGCGACTGGACCACGGCCATCGCCGCATACAATTGCGGAGAAATAAGGGTACAGAATGTTATTCGGGCGCAGAGGATAAATTATCTGGATAACTTCTGGGACCTGTTTACCAATCTACCTTACGAAACCGCCAGGTACGTTCCGAGGTTCATAGCCGCGCTTTTGATCATCGAAAATCCGGAAAAGTACGGCTTCAGCCTGCCACAGCCCGAACCAGCCTTCGATTTCGAAACAATCAGAGTGCAGAAACCGATAAAACTGGCCACCCTGGCCAGCCGTCTGGGAATTTCTCAGGAAATTTTAGTTCAGCTCAATCCCGAACTGCGGCACGATTCCACACCTAACTACGAATACGAACTCCGGGTTCCCGCCGGTTACGGAGAGCAGACACTTGCTTTCTTAAACGAACTGCCCAGCTGGATACCGCCGGAAGCAGTATTCGGATGGCACGTGGTGAAAAAAGGCGAAACGCTCGGTTCGATTGCTAAGCGCTACCGGACAACCGTTCGGGCCATCGTCCGTCTGAACAACCTTAAGAACCCAAGGCTGATCTATCCAGGCCAGAAATTGAAAATACCCGGAAGAGCCCAGGGATTGATTCAGGCCGACGATGATGGAGGCTCCGCCACTGCCCCATCTTCCCCTGATAACAGGAATACCACTTATGTGGTCAGAGCCGGGGACACTCTTTACCAGATTTCCAGAACATTTGGAGTCAGTGTGGACAAGATAAAAAAGGATAATAATCTTGATTCCGACAATCTGTTTCCAGGGCAAAAACTGATCATCAAAAGCGGACATTAATTTTAATTTTTATAAAATTAATGGAGGGGAAGGAAATGAAGCCAGAGAAGAGTGTTTTTTTTCATATATCGTTCACAGTTATTTCGGTTCTTATGCTGTCAGGACTCCTGGCCGCGGCCGGGAATGACAGCAAAATCAACCAGCTGGAAAACCAGCTGATGACCAGAATTTCCAGCCTGAAGGATTCCTTCGACGGTCTTCTTGGTCTGGCGGTGAAAGATCTGACCACCGGCAGAACCTTTTTCCTCAACGAAAATGAAGTTTTTCCTCAGGCCAGCTCCATAAAAATAGCCATTCTGCTTGAGGTTCTGAAGCAGGCTGAAGAAAATCGCCTGCGCCTGGACGAATTTATCGAGTTGAAAGAAGAGCATAAAGTCGGAGGAGGCCCGATTCTGGTTTATCTCGGCTATCCCTCGCTAAAAATTTCCATCCGGGATCTCTGCGTTCTGATGATTGTTTTATCTGATAACACCGCCACCAATCTTCTCATCGACCGGGTCGGCCAGGAATCAGTTAACCGAAGATTAGCCTCGCTCGGACTCAACCGGACAAGACTTCAACGCCGGATGATGGACCTGAAAGCCGCTGAAGAAGGTCGCGAAAACATTTCCACGCCAAAGGAAATGATGATGCTTCTGGAAAAAGTCTGGCAGGAGAAAATTCTGACGCCTGAAAACCGCCAGCTTTTCTTTGACCTTCTGTCATTGCCAAAGGACAGTCCCCTGCAGCAGGCCGTTCCTGAAGGAGTAAAAGTGGCCGACAAACCGGGAGAGCTCGAGGCTGTTCGCTGCGATTCCGGACTGGTCATCCTGAAGAAAAAGCCCTACATCATATGCGTGATGACCACCTACCTGGGTCCGGATGAAGACGGAAATGCCATCATCAGAAAAATAGGCCACCTGGTCTACCGGCATTTCGATCGCCTGGAAAGGTCAAGCGAATACGGACGAATTATTTCTGAAAAGTGATTCCTTTGTTTTTTACCACTCCGGAATAACCGGTTCCACCCCGAGTCCCGGTTTTTCGGAAAGTTTCCAGCGATCGCCATCAAGGGTCAGACCGCGGAAGGGATCGTTGGTGACAAGTATGTTACCGTCGAGGTCAGCATAGTCGAAAAGCGGAGTCAGAGTGGCCGCAGCGGAAATGGCCAGGGAGCTCTCGATCATGCAACCGATCATCAGTTTCATACCGAGAGCCCGGGCCACAGAAACCATACGGAGAGCCTCCTGCAGACCGCCGCACTTCATTAATTTTATGTTGATTCCGTGAAAGGCAGAAGCCAGCGCCGGAATGTCTTTTACCTTGTGCACACTTTCATCGGCAAAAATAGGCACAGGCACTCTTTCTTTAAGCCAGCGGTGGTCCTCAAGATTATCGGCCGGCATCGGTTGTTCCACAAACTCCACCCCCCTTTCGGCCAGCCAGTTAATCATCTCCAGCGCCTGCTGGCGATCTTTCCAGCCCTCATTGGCGTCAACTATCAGAGGACGGTCGGTAACCGCTCTGATTGCTTCTATGTGCTTTTTGTCATCCGGAACTCCGACCTTGATTTTGAGTTTCCTGAATTCCGGCGCGGACATCGCTGCTTTTTGCATTACCTCCGCTTCGTCTATGCCAATGGAATAAGTGGTTGGCAGTGTCTTTTCCGGATTAAGGCCGAAAAACCGATAGAGTGGAATCCCGAGATTCTTTCCTATCCAGTCCAGGATAGCCATATCCAGCGCGGCCTTGGCCGCATTCTGTCCGGGAGAGAGAGCTTCGAGTTCCTGCCAGCGATCCTGATATTCCCAGAGGTCTTTCTCCAGAACCGGCAACGCCCGACGGATGAACTCTTCATTGCTCTCGGCGCTTTCAGAATATCTGGGAATGGGCGCGGCCTCTCCGTAACCGGTAATCCCATCTTTTTCCAGGCGTACCAGGACGTTCCTTCTTGTCGTCCAGGTGCCGCGGGACAGGGTCCAGGCCTGGCGCAGCTTCAGCTCATAGATGGTGGTGGTCACTCTGAGAGAACCTTTTTCCGCCACCGATTCTTTCCTGACAGTTTGCCGGCAATTTGCCAGAAAAGATGAGGCCACCAGCATTCCTCCGATTTTCAAAAAGTCTTTTCTTTTCATCCGGTCCTCCTGAGGCTTCTAATATAGTAAATAAAAATTCTTTTGCCAATTTAATTTCCGCAGCTTCTATATTTTTTTTGCCAGAAGATATAGTATAAAATCAACCTGGAGGAGGAAAATTAAGATGAAAAGCAAAGCTCTGGCAGTCGCCATCATGGCCATTTTTATCTTAACCACAATCAAATGTTCATCTGTCTCACAGGAAAATCCTGTCGCTGGTGTGGTCATCAATCCGGTGGAAAACATGTATTCAGGACCGAACGATGAACTTGACGTGGTCAGCCAGGCCCTTCTTGGAACCAGCGTCAAAATTTTACAGAGCAAACGGGATTCCAGAAAACAGGTATGGTATGAGATAGAAACGCCCGACACCTATCACGGCTGGGTGCGTGGAAACGCCCTGAGGCTTTACCGGAGCGATGAAAAACCGTATGCGGCAGAAGGGCAGGTTCTGGAAATCACCAGTCTGATCGCTTACCTTTATGAAACTCCTGACGTCACCAAAAAGAAGCCGCTTCTGTTCGCCCCGATCAGTTCTGTTCTGGCGCTGGAGAAATTTGAAGGCAGGTGGGGAGAAGTGCTTCTGCCCGACGGTCGCAAGGCTTTCATTCAGATGGGAGACGGGCAGGTCAGACAGGCACCCTTCAAAAGACAGAGACTTTCGCCCGAGGAAATGGTGGACCTGGCCAGAAGGTTTCTCGGCCTTCCATACTTCTGGGGAGGAACGAGCCCCCTGGGCCTTGACTGTTCAGGATTTGTGCAGCTGATCTACCGGCTGAGCGGAGTGGAGATTTTACGTGACGCTGACATTCAGTTCACCAGCTCCGGCTTGCTGGAGATTCCACGCGGCCAGGAAAGAACCGGCGACCTGGTTTTTTTCGGCCGCAACAGGATCACCCATGTGGGAATGATGATAAACGAGAAAGAATTCATCCATGCCACCACTTACCAGAAACCGGTGGTTCAGATTTCAAATCTGTACGATGAATACTGGCAGAATCTCTATAAGGGATGCCGGCGGCCTGGAGAGTGAGTTCTTAAAAATGGAAATTATTAAATCAAAAGCAGCGTGATCACAGACAATAAATTTTGCCGTTCAATGAGCTGGTTTTAGCTTTACAAGGACAGGCAAAAGTAGCCTGTATGTTATTTTTATCAAGCTGTCTTTTTAGCCCTGGTTTTTTCCCTGTCTGATTTCTTAACCTTTCTCTTGTACTCAGCTCCCAGAAGCTCAAGCATGGCCATCTGAGCGCCATCACCGGAACGCAGGCCGAGTCTGACGATTCTTGTATATCCTCCCGGCCGCTCTTTGAAGCGCGGTCCAAGTTCCGAAAAAAGTTTCTGAACCACCGCTTCTTTCATCAGAAAAGCCAGAGCCTGACGACGGGCTTGCAAGGTATTTCTTTTGGCCAGAGTGATCATTTTTTCAGCCAGCGGTCTGGCGGCTTTGGCTTTGGCCAGAGTGGTTTTGATTCTTTCCTTTTCCAGAAGAGAGGTTACCAGATTTCTGAGCAAAGCCCGACGATGGGCTGTGTCTCTCCTGAGTTGATAGCGTTTCACCCGGTGTCTCATGCTTCCAGCTCCTTATCGCTTTTGCTCTGCTTGATTAATGTCTGAACCTGCTCCAGCAATCTGGGATGCAATTCCAGATTCAATCCCAATCCCAGACTGGCCAGTTTCTCCTTTATTTCATTAAGAGATTTGCGGCCAAAATTCTTGGTCTGAAGCAGCTGGTCCTCAGTTCTCTGAACCAGTTCATACACATAAGTGATTCCAGCAGCCCTGAGGCAGTTGCTGGCTCTGACTGAAAGCTCCAGATGGTCGATGGTGCTGGCCAGAACTTCTGCCTTGTCCAGGTGGGGTATCTCTTTTCCAGGCGCGACCACCTCCTTTTCCAGCGGCTCGTCAACGATATTCAGAAAGATGGCCATATGGTCCCGCATGAGTTTTGCCGCCCGGGAAAGAGCTTCAGTCGGTCTGATTGCCCCGTTAGTCCAGATTTCCAGAGTCAGGCTTTCATAGTCGACTCTTTTTCCCACTCTGGCCGGTTCCACCGTATAATTAACCTTAAGAACCGGGGAATGGGATGAGTCAAGCGGGATAAAGTCCACGCTCAGCTCGCTGTCAAAATTCTGGTCGGCCGTCACGTACCCGCGGTTATTCTTGACCACCATCTCCATTTCCAGTTTGCCGTCCTCATCCAGGGTGGCAATATGAATGTCAGGATTAAGTATTTCCACATCAGAGTCATGGACGATATCACCTGATTTGACCTCAGCCGGACCGGAAACTTTCAGCGTCATTCTTCTGGGCTCGTTGGCTTTAAGCTTCAGCGGAATGGATTTAAGGTTGAGGATTATGTGAGTGACATCCTCAACCACTCCCGGAATGGTGGAAAATTCATGCAGGACACCCGCTATCCTGACCGCGGTGATGGCTGCCCCGGGAATTGAGGACAACAGTATTCTTCTAAGCGAATTCCCGACGGTGATGCCGTAACCCCGTTCAAACGGCTGCGCTTGAAAACGGCCGTAAGTATCGCTCAGTGTTTCATAATCGCACTCTAAGAATCTTGGTCTCTGGAAACCAAGTTCAGTCATGGTTCCTCCTTCACGGGAAGGACAGGTCTAAGGCACCTTCCCTGTTATTTCGAATAAAGCTCAACCACCAGATGCTCTTCAACCGGAATGGTGATATCCTGTCTGGTGGGCAGGGCTACCACTTTCCCCTGGCAGTTATCCCAGTCCACCTGCAGCCAGCCGGGAAGAGTTTTATTGCGGTTAGCTTCCACCACTGCCTTAAAATTCTCGTTCTGAACTGATTTCGGTTTCAAGGCCACCACGTCTCCCACCTCGACCACGTAAGAAGGTATGGTCACCTTCTGATCATTTACCAGGATATGCCCGTGGGTAATCACCTGCCTGGCATGCGCTCTGGAAAGGGCCAGCCCCATAAGAAAGACAACATTATCCAGCCTTCTTTCGAGCAATGTCAGCAGATTCTCACCGGTTATGCCTTTCATCTTTTCCGCACGCTCAAAGAATAAACGGAACTGTCTCTCTGACATACCATAAAATCTTTTTAGCTTCTGTTTCTCTCTGAGCTGCAGCGCATAACCGAGCACTCTCTTTCTCATGCGTCCATGCGGACCGGGAGCGTACGGGCGTCTCTCCAGCGGGCATTTATCGGTCAGGCACTTATTGCCTTTCAAAAAAAGCTTGGTTCTTTCGGTGCGGCAAAGTCGGCAATCAGGTCCAGAATATTTCGCCATGATATCTCTCCTTTATACTCTCCTTCTTCTTGGCTGTCGGCAGCCATTGTGGGGAATGGGAGTTACATCCCGGATAGACTTGATTTCGAGTCCGACAGCCTGAAGCGCCCGGATGGCTGACTCACGTCCGGCACCTGGCCCTTTAACTCTGACATCCACATAGCGAACGCCGTGTTCTTTGGCTTTGCTGGCCACTTCCTTGGCCGCCAGCTGAGCGGCAAAAGGAGTGCCCTTTCTGGCTCCTTTGAACCCGGAGGTACCGGAACTGGCCCAGCAGATGGTGTTGCCCTGCTGGTCGGTTATGGTAATTATGGTGTTGTTAAAAGTTGACTGGATATGAGCCACTCCGTAGGTAACTTCCCTTTTAACTTTTTTCTTTTTTGTCTTGGCTTTTGCCATGAAATCTCTCCCTCAAATCAGGCTTTCTTCTCTTTAAGTTTCTTTATGCGCTGTCCGCGCGGTCCCTTTCGGGTGCGGGCGTTGGTTCTGGTTCTCTGACCTCTGACCGGAAGGTTGCGTTTATGGCGCAATCCGCGGTAGCAACCGATGTCGATCAACCGCTTGATATTCTGAGCCACTTCCTTCCTGAGTTCGCCCTCAACTTTTTCCCTCTTCTCGATAATCTGGCGAATCTTGTTAATCTCCTCTTCAGTCAGATCCTTAACTTTCTTGTTCCTGTCAACCCGGGCTTCCTCCAGGATTTTGATGGCTTTGGACCTTCCGATTCCGTAAATATAGGTCAAGCCGATTTCAACCCTTTTTTCCGGTGGAAGTGTGACACCTGCTATTCTTGCCATGGTCTCCTCTTTTATCCTTGTCTTTGTTTATGTTTGGGGTTGGAGCAGATAACTCTAACCACCCCTTTTCTTCTTACAATTTTACAATTGCGGCAAATCCTCTTAACCGATGCTCTAACCTTCATCTTGCACCTCACTTAAACCTGTAAGTGATACGCCCTTTGGTTAAATCATAAGGCGATATTTCCACCAGCACCCTGTCTCCGGGCATGATCCGGATGAAATTCTTTCTCATCCGGCCGGAGATATGGGCCAGAATAACATGTTTGTTGGCCAGCTCTACTTTGAACATGGCGTTGGGCAGACTTTCCAGCACAACTCCTTCAATTTCAAACACGTCAGTCTTAGGCATTGGCTCTGCTCCCGGCGTTCAGCCAGGTGGCATTTCCACTGTCCAGGGTGAGAATTTCCACACCCCGGTCCGTCAATGCCACCGTATGTTCATAGTGAGCTGAAAGGCTTCTATCCCTGGTAACCGCCGTCCAGCCGTCCTCCAGGATTTCAACCTCCCAGTGTCCGGCGGCAATCATCGGCTCGATGGCCAGGGTTAAGCCTTCTTTTAATTTTGGCCCATGTCCCGGCAGTCCGAAATTTGGCACCTGAGGTTCCTCATGTAGACTCCGTCCGATGCCGTGGCCGACAAAAGCTCTGATGACCGAAAATCCGGCTGCTTCCACTTCTTTCTGAATGGCCGCAGAAACGTCAGACAATCTGTTTCCAGCTTTCAACTCGTTCAACCCGCTGAAGAAAGCTTTCTCCGCCACTTCTATCAGCCGGAGAGCCTGTTCAGATACCTTTCCAACGGGCACCGTCAGAGCAGCGTCACCATAAAACCCTTCATAGACGACGCCAAAATCAAGACTGACTATGTCTCCTTCCTTCAACCGTCGGCTGGAAGGAATGCCGTGAACAATCTCTTCGTTTATCGAAACGCAGAGAGAAGCCGGATAACCGCGGTAGCCCTTGAAAGCTGGAATGGCACCCAGCTCGCGCGCCCGTCTCTCCGCATAGAGGTCAAGTTCTCTGGTTTCCAGACCGGGTCTGATCATCTGCTTCAATTCTGACAGAATTCTGGCCACAATCTGAGAACTCTTTCTCATCATTTCTATCTCAGCTTCAGACTTATAAACGATCATTTCTGCTTCGATTTACCCTGAGTTTAATTCAGCCTGCTATCAATTACTGATTTTACTTCCCGGAAGACTTCCTCCGGGGTTTTCTCTCCATCGATTCTGAAAAGGACCCCTTTCTTTGAGTAATAATCGATAAGGGGTCCGATTGTTTCACGATAAATCCTGAAGCGCTGGCTGACGACTTCAGGACGGTCGTCATTTCTAACAGTCAGTCTGGCTCCGCAAGCCTGGCACTGACTGAGCTTATTATTATTTATATTATACACAGTTCCGCACTGAAGGCAAACCAGTCTGCCGGCCAGCCTCTGTTTTAAAGCTTCTTCAGAAACCTGGATTTCTAAGGCTATTTCAGGCCGGCTGCCGTCCACTTTTTCCAGCAAAATAGCCTGATTCAGAGTTCTGGGAAAACCGTCGAGGACATAGCCCCGCTTACAGTCAGGCTGAGCGATTCTGGTCCGGACTATTTCCAGCACGATGTCATCAGCCACCAGTTCTCCAGCTTCCATGATTTTTTTAACCATCTTTCCGAGTTCCGTATCCTTTTCCACCTCGAGACGCAGGAGATCGCCGGTAGAAATCCTCGGGAACCCATAGTGGCGTTCTATCATCTCGCCCTGCGTTCCCTTGCCGCTGCCGGCCGGTCCCAGGAGGATTATCCTCATCCTCTTCTCCCTCTAATACGACCGCTTCTGAGGAAGCCGTCGTAATGGCGCATGACCAGCTGGGCTTCAATCTGCTGGAGAGTATCCATGGCCACACCAACCACAATCAGAATTGAAGTTCCGCCAAAGTAAAAATCTACATTCAAGCCCTGGGTAAACCATTTCGGCAGGTTGGCCTCAAGGAAAGGACCGATCCAGGGCAGCGCGCCCACTTTGAAACCGGTCATGAGAAATTCAGGCAAAATGGCAATGGCTGCCAGATAAACCGCTCCGACCAGCGTTATCCGGCTTAAAACTTCATCTATGTAATCAGCCGTGTTTTTACCGGGCCTGATTCCGGGGATAAAACCGCCGTATTTCTGAAGGTTTTCGGCTACGTCGTTGGGATTGAAAATAATCGAGACGTAAAAGTAAGTGAAAAAGATAATTGAAGCAATGTATACCAGATTGTAAAGCGGCATGCCCATGCCGAACTGTCTGGCTATCGTCTGAAGGATAGGAGCATTGGAAAAATTGGCTAAGGTAGCTGGAATGGTGATGATGGACGCCGCAAAAATGATGGGAATAACACCACCGGTGTTAACCCTTAAAGGAAGATGCGTGCTCTGACCGCCGTAAACCTTCCGGCCTATTACTCTTTTCGCATAAGAAACCGGTATCCGTCGCTGACCGCGTTCGAAAAAAATTATGAAAGCTATCACCGCCAGCATCAGCACTCCGAGGAAAATAATACGGAGGGGATCCATATTGCCCGTTCTCAACCCCGCAATCAGGCTGTTGATACCGCTGGGAAGGCCAACCACTATTCCCGCAAAGATAATCAACGAAATGCCGTTGCCTATCCCCCGCTCGGAGATCTGTTCTCCCAGCCACATAATAAAGGTGGTGCCGGTGGTCAGCGTCAGCATCGTCAACAACCTGAATCCCCAGCCAGGATTGGGAACAATCTTCGCGCCGGTCGGGCTGGTCAGACTTTCAAGGAATATGGCGATTCCAAATGATTGAATTAAACAGATGATCAGCGTCCCGTACCTTGTATACTGGGTGATTTTCTTTCGCCCCAGCTCGCCTTCTTTGGAGAGTCTCTCGAGATAGGGCCAGACCACCGTCAGCAGCTGCAGTATGATCGAGGCGCTGATGTAGGGCATGATGCCGAGCGCAAAGATAGTCATCCTGGACATGGCTCTTCCGGAGAACAGGTCGTAGAACCCGAGAATTGAGCCTTTCTGAGTCTGCCAGAACTCAGCCAGAGCGTCGGCGCTCACGCCTGGGTTAGGAATCTGAGCCCCGATGCGATAAACTGCCAGAAGCAGAAGTGTGTAGATGACCCTTTTCCTGAGGTCAGGAATACTGAAGATGTTGCGAATGCTTTCTAACATTATTCCTTCCCGATAACGATGGCTTTGCCTCCGCTTTCTTCAATCTTTTTGATCGCGGATTGAGAGAAAGCATGAGCTTTTATGATTTTCGGTGAGGACAAATTTCCCCGGCCAAGGACCTTTACCAGTTCTGATTCGGAGTGAATCAGACGATATTCTACCATTTCCTTCAACCCGATTTCGTTCAGGGGAAGTTTGTCCAGCCGGTCGAGATTAATTTCGGTGTACTCAACCCTGAATTTGTTAGTAAACCCGCGCTTTGGAAGACGCCGGTGGAGCGGCATCTGTCCGCCCTCAAAGCCCCATTTCCTCTTGTAACCGGCTCCAGCCTTCTGCCCCTTATGACCGCGCCCGGCGGTTTTTCCCAGACCGGAGCCCGGTCCCCGACCGCGCCTTTTATCGCTCTTCCTGGCACCCTGAGCTGGTTTCAATTTACTGAGATTCATGGTTTATCTATCTCCTCTACTTCGAGCAAATGAGAGATTTTCCGGATCATTCCTCTTATTTCCGGGCAATCCTTCCGGATCACCTGGGAATTCAACTTCCTCAATCCCAGACCGTAGGCCACCAGACGGTGCTTATGAGGATGACCTATCAAACTTCTCACCAGCTTAATCTTCAGATATTTTTCTTCTTTCATCTCAGCCTCACCTCACGCTCTGGTTTTATCTTCTTCTTTTTCTTTTTTGCCTCTGGCTCTCATCACTTCTTCCGGGCTTTTAAGCTTCTTGAGAGCAGCTATGGTGGCATGGGCCACGGTTATCGGATTGTTGCTGCGGATTGACTTGGTCAGAATATCCTTGACTCCAGCCAGTTCAAGTATCACCCGAACAGCGCCCCCGGCGATGACTCCGGTTCCTCTGGAGGCCGGTCTGAGAACAACGATTCCGGCATCGGCCTCCCCTTTTACTATATGAGGAATGGTAGTTCCAGCCAGGGGAACGTCAATCATATGCTTTTTTGCATCCTCCACCGCTTTGGCAATAGCCTGAGGAACTTCACGAGCCTTTCCCAGACCTATCCCTACCCGACCCTTCTCGTTACCTACAGCTACCAGAGCCGAGAAGCTCAGATTTTTTCCGCCCTTGACTACCTTGGTTACCCTTCTGATAGAGATAACCTGGTCTTTTAGCTCAAGGTCTGAACTGATAACTTCGTCCAGTTTTTCCAGTTCTTCGTGTTCCACTATCATTCCTCCTTAACCGGCTAAAACACAATGCCTTCAGCCCTGAGGGCTTCAGCCAGAGCCTTTATCCGGCCGTGATACGGATAGGCGCCACGATCGAAAACGATCGTGTTGATATTTTTTTCTTTGATCCTTTTAGCCAGAATAGAACCCAGGAAGGTGCAGGCTTCCTTGCTCTTGAAGCTCTTCAGCTGTTCTTTTATTTCCTTTTCCAGCGTTGAAGCTGAGGTTATAACTCTTCCGGAAACATCGTCTATAACCTGAGCGTAAACATAACGGTTGGATTTAACCACCAGCACCCTGGGTCTTTCCGGAGTGCCGCTGATCTTTTTCCTTATTCTTTTCCTGATTCTCTGCTTTCTGATTTTTTTGATTTCACTTTTTGACTTAAGCACCGCCCACCCCCGCTTTTCTTTCTTTCTTGATGATAACTTCACCCACTATCCGGATACCCTTCTGTTTGTAGGGATCCGGCGGTCTGAACCTCTTTATGGTTTCAGCCACCTGGCCAACTTTCTGCTTGTCAATTCCCCGGACTGTCAGCAGGGTTGGCTTTTCAGCCACGATTTCGATGCCTTCAGGTATCTCATAGACTACCGGTTTCGAATAACCAACGCTCAGCTCCAGTTTGTTTTTTTCAACCTTGGCCCTGTAACCGACACCGGTGATTTCCAGCTGTTTGGAAAATCCCTGCGACACTCCAATGACCGCATTGCTGGCCAGCGCCCGGCATAATCCATGGAACTGCCTGGTCTGCTGCTCCTCATTCTCCCGGGTGAAAATCAGCCTGTTGCCCTCAACCTGGGCCTTAATACCGGGAAAAAGAGGAGAAGTGAGTTTGCCGAGCTTGCCTTCAACTTCAATATGATCAGGGTGAATTGTTACCTTGACTCCTGCCGGGATGTCGATCGGCTTCTTACCAACTCTTGACATCTTAATACCTCACCTTCTTATTTACCAGATTTCACACAGGACTTCGCCACCGACTCCTAAGTCTTCAGCCTGTTTATCTGTCAGGATGCCCCGCGAGGTGGAGATGATCACCACTCCCAGACCGTTCAGCGATTTCGGTATCGAATCTTTCGTGCAATAAATGCGGCATCCGGGCTTGCTTATCCGGCGAAGTCCGGTGATCACACTCTGATTATCGTCGGTATATTTCAGAACGATGTTCAGGACACCCTGTTTGTTGTCCTCGATTACTTTGTAGCTTTTTATGTAGCCTTCTTCCTTCAGTATCCTGGCGATCTCCACCTTCAGGCGGGAAGAAGGGATGTTGACTTCTTTCTTCTTCGCCCTTATCGCATTCCTGATTCTGGTTAACATATCGGCAATTGGATCGGTCAGACTCATGTTCGTATCCTTTCCCTGGAATTTACCAGGAAGATTTTATCAACCCGGGAATTTCTCCCTTCAGCGCCAGCTGCCTCAGGCAAAGACGGCAGAGGTCAAATTTCCGATAATAGCCTCTCGGTCGCCCGCACAACCGGCATCTGTTCCGGTGCCTGATGGCATACTTGGGCTTTTTCTGATCCTTTACCATTTTTGCTATGGTAGCCACGTTTTACCTTCCTTTCCTCAGGATTCACGGAACGGCATGCCCAGTTTCTTCAGAAGGGCATACGCTTCCTTATCGTTGCGGGCCGTGGTGACGATAGTGATGTTCATGCCCCGCGGCCTCTCTACCTTGGTATAATCTATTTCAGGAAACACCAGCTGGTCTTTGAGACCCAGAGTGTAATTTCCGTGTCCGTCAAAGGAATTAGGAGAAACTCCCCTGAAATCCCTGACGCGCGGCAGAACTATGTTAACCAGCCGGTCGAAAAATTCATACATCCTTTTCCTTCTCAGAGTAACCATGCAGCCAATAGGTTGTCCCTTGCGCACATGGAAAGCGGAAATCGACTTTTTTGCCCTGCGTACAGCCGGCCACTGACCGGTGATCAGGCTGAGCTCGGTTTTGGCCACATCCAGAAGCTTTATGTTCTGGGTAGCATCGCCAACCCCGACGTTAATCACAATTTTCTCCAGCCTGGGCACCGCCATCGGGTTCTTAATCCCCAGTTCTTCCTGGAGCTCCTTGATTATTTCTTTTTTATAACGCTCGTATAACCTGCTCATCTTTTAACCTCTCAGGTTCTCTCTAAATTGGTTTCGCATCGGGAGCAAATCCTGATTTTTGTTCCATCTTCCAGCACTTTGTGCCTGAATCTGACTCCACGAGCGCATTCCTGGCAGTAGAGCATCACCTTGGAAACGTGTATCGGCGCTTCCTTCTCCATTATGCCGCCCTGGATGTTCCGGCTGCGGTCCGGCCTGACAAAGACCTTGACGAAATTGACTCTCTCCACCAGAACCCGATTCTTCTCCGGGAAAACGCGCAGAATCTTACCTGTTTTCCCGCGATCCTTTCCGCTGCGAACAATGACCACATCATTTTTCTTGAACGGGAAATTAGCCATCATAGCACCTCCGGTGCCAGAGAGATGATCTTCATGAATTTCTTTTCCCTCAGCTCGCGAGCCACCGGACCGAAAACACGCGTTCCCACCGGCTCTCCCTGCTTGTCGATTATCACCGCGGCGTTGTCATCAAACCTGATGTAAGAGCCATCCTTCCGCCGTATCTCTTTTCTGGTCCGCACGATCACCGCTCTGACCACTTTCCCCTTCTGGATCTTGCTGTCGGGGTCAGCTTCTTTGACCGAAGCTGAAATAACATCACCCACCGTGGCCACTCTCCCAACTCCTCCGCCCAGAGGGGTAATGGCCATGATCCTCCGGGCTCCGGAGTTATCCGCTACCTTGAGCATCGTTCTCATCTGAATCATGTTAGCCCACCTTCATTTTTTTCCGTTTCGCTTTCGGTCTCTATTTCTCTGGAAGCTAAACCTATAATTTCGGCCACCCGCCATCTTTTCAGCTTGCTGATCGGCCTCGTCTCCACAATTCGGACCAGATCTCCCACCTGACACTTCTCATGTTCATCATGAACCAGGAAAACCTTTCTTCTCTTGATCGTTTTCTTGTAGATCGGGTGCCTTTCCAGTCTTTCCACCATAACCCTGAGGGTCTTGGCTGACCTTTTGGCCACCACCACACCCACTTTCGTTGTTAATCTTTTCTGGCGTTTAGCTTCCATGGTTTATTCCGTCCCTTTTTTCTGAAATTCTTTCAAAAGAGTCTTTATTCTGGCTATATCCCTTCTGACATTCCGGATCTTCATCGGATTATCAAGCTGGCCTATAGCTTTCTGGAAGCGCAGCTTGAACAGCTGATCTTTCAATTCTTCCTCTTTTTGTTTTAATTCTTCTACCGATAATTCTCTCAATTCCCGGATCTTCATCTTATCTCCCTGTTCTCTCTTGAAATGAATCTTGTTTTCATAGGAAGTTTATGGGCTGCCAGACGCATAGCTTCTCTGGCCACCTCTTCTTCCACTCCCTCAATCTCAAAGATAATCCGACCGGGTCTGATGACATCAACCCAGAATTCGGGGTCTCCCTTACCGCGTCCCATCCTGGTCTCGGTCGGCTTCTTGGTCACCGGTTTCCAGGGAAAGACCCTAACCCACATTTTACCGCGCTTCTTCAGAAATCTGGTGATGGTCACGCGACCCGCCTCTATTTGCCTGGCCGTCAGCCAGCAGGGCTCGAGCGCTTGAAGTCCGTATTCACCAAAAGCCAGCTCGCAACCGCGAAGTGCCTGTCCCTTCATCCGGCCCCGCTGTTGCTTTCTGTACTTTACTTTTTTCGGCATCAACATGGTCAAATCTCCTCAGTCTCGATGATTTGAGATGAAACTCTGGGTTTATCAACGTCACCGCGGTAGATCCAGACCTTTATTCCAATCTGTCCGTAAGTGGTAAAAGCCTCGGTAAAAGCATAATCTATATCTGCTCTCAAGGTTTGCAGTGGCAAACGACCTTTCAGATACCATTCAGTCCTGGCTATTTCTACTCCTCCCAGACGCCCGGAGCACATGACCTTTACGCCCTGAGCTCCTGTCTTCAAAGCCATTTCCACTGCCCTTTTCATCGCCCGCCGGTAAGAAATGCGTTTCTCAAGCTGGGTGGCAATGCCTTCGGCCACCAGGGTGGCATTCAACTCTGGTTTATCAACTTCTTTGATGTCAACGTAGACTTCTCTGCTGGTAATACCTTCGAGCATGTGCTTCAAGTTTTCTATTTCCTTCCCGCCCCGGCCGATGATGATTCCGGGTCTGGCCGTGTTGATGATCACGATGACCTTGGGACCCACTCTTTCCACCTCGACACTGGCAATTCCGGCATGACCGTATTTTTCCTTTACCGCTTTTTTGATCTGCAGGTCTTCATGCAGAAGCCTGGCATAATCCCGACCTCTGGCAAACCAGCGGGAAGTCCACTGTTTGTTGAAACCCAAACGAAAACCGATTGGATGTGTCTTCTGTCCCACGGTCTATCTCCCTTTCTTTTCGTCTAAGTAGATTTTGACATGACTCATTCTTTTGAGCACCCGGTAGGCTCTGCCCATCGGCGCCGGCCGGATTCTCTTCATGGCCGGCCCCTGATCGATCTGTATCTTGGCTATGTACAGATTATCAACATCAACTCCTGGCGCCTTCTGCTGAGCATTGGCAATGGCCGAACGCAACACCTTTTCCAGGATGGCGCTGATTTTCTTCTTCTCGTTGAACTTCAGTATGGTCAGAGCTTCCCCGACCAGTCTGTTTCTGATGAGGTCAGCTACCAGACGCCCTTTTTGCGGACTCATCCGCACATAACGGGCAACAGCTTTGGCCAGATATTTTTCTTTTTCCATGGCTACTTACCTACTTTAAGTTGCCGGGCAGTTTTTGAAGTGTGTCCCTTGAATGTTCTGGTGGGCGCAAATTCACCCAGCTTGTGGCCGACCATCTGTTCGGTTACATAAACCGGAATAAATTTGCGTCCGTTGTGGACGCCGAAAGTCAGGCCCACCATTTCCGGAACAATGGTCGACCTCCTCGACCAGGTCTTGATAACCTGGCGCTTATCTTTGGCCGATAGAGCAGCTTTTACTTTCTCCATCAGCTTCGGGTCAACATAGGGACCTTTTTTAAGCGACCTGCCCATAATTACTTACTCCTTCTCTTTATAATAAAGGCCTGAGTTCTCTTGTTTCTTCTCGTTTTATAACCCTTGGTTGGTATGCCTTCCGGACTGACTGGATGACGACCGCCCTTGGTCCGACCTTCACCACCGCCGTGGGGATGGTCTATCGGGTTCATAGCGGTACCCCTGACCGTCGGTCTGATTCCGAGCCACCGGGTTCGGCCAGCCTTTCCTATGCTGATATTCTGATGATCCAGGTTGGCCACCTGGCCGACAGTGGCCCGGCAATCAAGATGAACCAGCCGGATTTCGGAGGAAGGCAACCTCAACTGGGCATAATCGCCCTCTTTGCCCAGAATCTGGGCACCTGAACCTGCCGCCCTCGCCAGCTGGCCACCTTTTCCGATCTTCAGCTCAACGTTGTGAACAATCGTTCCCACCGGTATGTAACGCAGCGGCATGGCGTTTCCGGGAAGTATATCCACCTGACTGTTGGAGGAAATTATGGTGTCGCCCACCTTCAAATTGAGCGGCGTCAGGATATATCTTCTTTCTCCGTCAGCGTATTTCACCAGCGAAATAAAAGCTGAACGGTTCGGATCATATTCTATCGTTTCCACCACTCCCGGAACATCGATCTTGTCGCGCTTGAAATCGATAATCCGGTACATCCGCTTGTGCCCGCCGCCCCGATGTCTGACCGACAGGTGACCGCGATTGTTGCGACCACCGCTCTTCTTCAGCGGAACAAGCAACGGTTTGTATGGCTTATCGGTCGTCAACTCTTCAAAAGTCAGACCCGTGCGGTGACGTAAACCTGGAGTAACTGGCTTGTAAACTTTAATACCCATGGTTATACTGCCTCGAAGAATTCAATCATTTTTTCGCCGGGTTTAAGCTTCACATAAGCTTTCTTTCTGTCTTTTGTACGGCCAAGGTTCCGGCCCAACCGCTTGGTTTTTCCCTTGACCTTGACAATGGTGACGCTTTCCACCTTGACCTTGAAAAGCTCTTCCACTGCCTTCTTAACTTCAATCTTGTTGGCGTCTGGAGCAATTTCGAAACACACCTGACGGCTGTCTTCTTTAAGTCTGGTGCTCTTCTCGGTGATCCACGGCCTCAAGATTACATCTCTCGGATCTCTGGTCATTTCAATCTCTCCACCAGGGAATTAAACGAGCGCTGGCTGAAAACCAGCCATCGGTACCTGAGGACATCGTAGATGTTCAGGTTTTCATCATCTACCGCCTTAACCTCAGGGATGTTCCTGACCGCCAGATAGAGGTTTTTGTTGTTCCGGTCATCCACAATCAGAGCAGAATCGATGTTCAGGCTCTTCAACCAGCTGGCCGCCATTTTTGTTTTTGGCTCGTCTATTTTGATCTCATCTATTATCAACAGGTGGTTTTCCGCCAGCTTGGCGCTGAGAGCTGACTTCAGGGCATTCTTCTTCGCTTTCTTCGGGATGGAATAGCTGTAATCCCGGGGTTTCGGCCCGAACACTGTTCCGCCATGGCGCCAGAGTGGGGACCTGATGCTTCCCGCCCGCGCTCTTCCGGTTCCTTTCTGTCTCCAGGGTTTCCGGCCACCGCCGCTCACTTCTCCCCGGCTTTTGGTGCAGGCTGTTCCCTGCCTCTGGTTCGCCAGATAATTGACCACCGCCTCGTATATCAGGTGATCCTTAACCGGATAGGAAAATACCTCTTCCGGCAGGTCCATTTCCTGAACCGGCTTTCCGCTTTTGTCCAGCACTTGTAGTTTCATGGCACACTCTTCACTCATGAAGTTTTAGCTTTGAATGAGCTTTTCTTAATCAAAACCACTCCGCCGTTGGCTCCGGGGACGGCTCCTTTTACCACCAGAAGATTGTTTTCTTTATCTATCTGGACGACTTTAAGGTTACGAACGGTCACCCGGTCACCGCCCATCCGTCCGCCCATTCTCATCCCTTTTATGACCCGGGAGGGAAATGATGACGCTCCTATCGATCCCGGTCTCCGGTGAAACATCGAGCCGTGAGCTGCCGGTCCACCAGCAAAGCCATGTCTTTTTACCACGCCCTGAAAACCTTTTCCCTTGCTGATACCGACCACATGAACTTTTTCTCCAACTTCAAAAATATCAACCAGAACCTGGTCTCCTTCCTTCAGGTCCACCGGACCTTTATACTTAACCTCTTTCAGCACTTTCAGCACAGGGGATTCCGCTTTTTTGAAATGTCCCAGTTCGGGTTTTCTCGGCTTTTTCTTCGGCTTTTCCACCAGACCCAGCTGAATGGCTTCATAGCCGTCCTTTTCCTTTGTCTTTTTCTGGATAACCGTACAGGGACCGGCTTTGATGACGGTCACAGGAATAACATTTCCCTCTTCGTCAAACACCTGGGTCATCCCGACTTTTCTTCCGATAATGCCTTCAATCATGGTCATTCTCCTGCACCAAAGGCTTTGATCTCAACATCGATGCCAGCCGGCAGGTCAAGTTTCTGAAGTTCTTCGATGGTTTCGTTGCTGTATTCGCTGATGTCAATCAATCTTTTATGAATCCGCAATTCAAAATGTTCTCTCGACCTTTTATCGACATGCGGGGAACGAAGAACGCAAAATCTCTGCACCTTGGTTGGAAGTGGAATCGGTCCGGAAACTTTCGCTCCTGTTCTTCTCGCTTTGATGACAATATCCTTAACAGATTTGTCTAACAATCGGTGATCGAATGATTGGAGTTTAATTCTTATCTTTTCCATGGTCGTTCCTCGTTCTCCATTTTGTTTTCCTCATCCCTTTCTATTCTAGTATTTCGGTGACCGTGCCGGCGCCGACCGTCCGTCCGCCCTCTCTGATGGCAAACCGCAATCCCTTCTCCATCGCCACCGTCGTGATCAGCTCCACCTCAATGTTCACGCTGTCGCCAGGCATCACCATCTCCACCCCAGCCGGCAGCTTCACCGTACCCGTCACGTCCGTCGTCCGAAAATAAAACTGCGGACGATACCCGGTGAAAAACGGCGTGTGCCGACCACCTTCTTCCTTCGTCAACGCGTATATCTGCGCCCTGAACTTCCGATGCGGCGTGATCGACCCAGGCTTCGCCAGCACCATACCACGCTCCACCTCATCCTTACCTATACCACGCAGCAAACACCCAATGTTGTCCCCAGCCTGTCCCTGATCCAGTATCTTCCGGAACATCTCCACCCCCGTCACCACCGTCTTCTTCGTCTCACCAAACCCTACTATCTCTACCTCGTCTCCTACCTTAACCACTCCTCGCTCCACCCTGCCAGTTACCACCGTACCACGACCCGTAATCGAAAACACATCCTCTATGCTCATCAAAAACGGCTTGTCTATCTCCCGCACCGGCTCAGGGATAAACTCGTCCAGCGCCTTCATCAACTCCCAGATCGGCTTGCCACCATCTCCCTCAGGATCCGTCAGCGCCTTCGTCGCACTACCACGTATCACCGGCGTCCTGTCACCAGGAAAATCATACTTGCTCAACAGCTCCCGAACCTCTAACTCCACCAGATCCAGTATCTCAGGATCATCCACCAGGTCCACCTTGTTGATAAATACCACAATCGCCGGTACATCCACCTGCCGCGCCAGCAATATGTGCTCCCGCGTCTGCGGCATCGGACCATCATCAGCCGCCACCACCAGTATCGCACCGTCCATCTGCGCCGCACCGCTGATCATGTTCTTAATGTAATCCACATGCCCCGGACAATCTATGTGCGCATAATGCCGCTTCTCCGTCTCATACTCCACATGCGACAACGCTACCGTCAGAATCTTCGTCGCATCACGACGAAACATCTTCGCGTCCGCCTTCGCTACCTCATCATATGACTTGAACTGCGCTAACCCCTTAGTCGACAATACCTTCGTTATCGCCGCAGTCAACGTCGTCTTGCCATGATCTATGTGCCCAATCGTCCCCACGTTAACGTGCGGCTTCTTCCTCTCAAATTTTTCCTTCGCCATTTCTCTTACCTCCTGGCTTCGTTGAAGGGAATTCTCCCTTCAATCCTGGCAATTATTTCTTCCTGGACATCAGCCGGCGTCGGTTCATACCTGAAGAATTCCAGAGAGAATGAGCTTCTTCCCTGGGTTATGGTTCTTAAAACCGTGGCATAACCGAACATCTCAGCCAGAGGAACGTATGCCCTGATAACCCTGGAGCTTCCTTTAAGCTCCATTGATTCAATGCGGCCTCTTCTGGCGTTGATGTCTCCAACCAGTCCGCCGACATACTCGTCCGGTGTCACAATCTCAAGTTTCATCAGAGGTTCAAGGATAACCGGTGCAGCTTTCTGTCCGGCTTCCTTAAAGGCCATGGAAGCAGCGATTTTATAGGCAATCGCCACTGAATCCACTTCATGATAGCTGCTCTCGAGAAGCGTGGCTCTAACATCTGTAACCGGATATCCGGCCACCAGACCGGCTTCCATGGCTTCCCTTATTCCTTTTTCTATTTCAGGAATGAATTCCGGAGGAATGACTCCGGCTTTCAGCTTGTTTATAAACTCAAAACCGGCTCCTCTCGGGAGAGGTTCAATTTTCAGAACGCAATGTCCATACTGACCCTTGCCGCCGATCTGACGGATAAACTTACCCTCGCCCGTGGCTTCTCTGGTGATGGTTTCCTTGTAAGCCACCTGGGGTCTTCCGAGCCTGGCCTGGATTCCATGCTCTCTGGACAGTCGGTCCATTATTATTTCCAGATGCAGCTCTCCCATTCCCCTGACCAGTGTCTGCCCGGTCATTGGATCCTGACCAACCCTGAAGGTCGGATCTTCGGCCATAAACTTCTCCAGCGCATTAAGCAGTTTCTGATGGTCAGCTTTCGTCTTCGGTTCTATTGTGGCTGAAACCACGGGTTCAGGAAAAACAGGTGGTTCCAGCAGAATCGGACGACTCTTAAGGCATAAAGTATCGCCCGTGGAGAGCGTCTTCATCCCGCCAAGAGCCGCTATATCTCCGGCGTAAACCTCATCAATCTCCCGACGCTTGTTCGCATGCATCTCGAGAATTCTGGTTACTCTTTCTTCCTGATCCTTCGTCGCGTTGTAAACGCTGGCTCCTGTTTTCAGCTTTCCTGAATAAACGCGGAAATAAGCCAGGCTACCGAGGAAAGGATCGCTCATAATTTTGAAAACCAGAGCGCAAAAATGTTCGCTGTCGGACGCATTTCTGATTTCTTCTTTGTTGGTGCGAGGATGGAAGCCTTTTACCGGAGGAATATCAACCGGCGACGGCAGATAATCAACGATGGCATCGAGCAGCGGCTGCACCCCTTTATTACGGAAAGAAGCTCCGAAAAGCACCGGGAAAAATTTCAGTTCAAGCGTACCCTTTCTTATCGCCCGCTTCATTTCTTCAGGTGTAATTTCTTCGTTGTCCAGATACTTCTGCATCAATTCATCGTCAACTTCACTCAGGATTTCCAGAAGCTCGTTCCTACGGGCTTCAACTTCCTCCCGGTAAGCTTCAGAAACTGGTCTTCTTTCGTATTCGGTCCCCAGAACATCTCCTTTCCAGACAAATTCTTCTCTGGTTACCAGATCGATCACCCCGACGAAGGAATCCTCGACTCCTATCGGGATCTGAACAGGCAGAGGCCTGACGCCCAGACGGGTACGCACCTCATTTACAGCTCTCATCGGGTCAGCACCTAACCTGTCCATTTTATTCACGTATATAATCCTGGGGACACGATATTTATCAGCCTGTCTCCAGACTGTTTCCGTTTGAGACTCAACACCCCCAACGGCGCATAAAATAATTATCGCCCCATCCAGGACTCTTAATGACCGCTCAACTTCAGCGGTAAAATCGACGTGTCCAGGGGTGTCGATTATGTTTATCCGGTGGTCTTTCCAGTAGCAGGTAGTGGCCGCGGCCGTTATGGTAATGCCGCGTTCCTGCTCCTGAACCATCCAGTCCATAACAGCCGTGCCCTCATCAACTTCACCCATCTTGTAAGTAATTCCCGTAAAGTAGAGAATCCTCTCCGTGGTTGTAGTCTTCCCCGCATCGATATGAGCCATGAAGCCGATGTTCCTGACTCTCTCGATCGGGCACGACCGCATGAAATTTTATCTCCATTCATATATAAAGCAATTAAATTTGCTTGCCTGGTTATGGTTATAACCTTTACCATTTATAATGTGCAAAAGCCCTGTTGGCTTCAGCCATTTTATGGGTATCTTCCTTTTTCTTGAAAGCCCCACCCTTGCCGGACAGAGCATCGAGAATCTCTGCTGCCAGCTTTTCCTGCATGCTCTTTCCGCTTCTCTCTTTGGCAAACTTTACCAGCCAGCGCATTCCCAGTGAAATCGACCGCTGCTCCGGAACTTCCACCGGTACCTGATAGGTGGCGCCTCCGACTCTTCTGGACTTCGTCTCGAGAAGAGGTCTGACATTCTCTATGGCCTTTTCCAGCACTTTTAACGGATCATCCTTCGTCTTCTGTTTGAGTATGTCAAGCGCTCCGTAAACAATCTTCTCCGCTATCGTCTTTTTCCCTTTCCTTAAAACCAGATTTATCAATTTACCTACCAGGGTCGAGTTATAAACAGGGTCTTGCTGGGGTTTTCTTTTCCTGACGATTCCACGCCTTGGCATGTCCTATCTCCTCACTCTCTTCATTTGCCGCCAACTTTTTTCTCTTTGGGCTTCTTGGCGCCATATTTAGAACGACCCTGGAATCTATTCTGCACTCCCTCAGCATCAAGGGTACCGCGAATGATATGGTACCTGACGCCCGGAAGGTCTTTAACTCTACCGCCTCTGATTAACACAATCGAATGTTCCTGCAGATTGTGTCCGATTCCAGGTATGTAAGCGGTAACTTCTATATTGTTGGTGAGCCGGACTCTGGCCACCTTTCTTAAAGCCGAATTAGGCTTCTTGGGAGTTGTGGTAAAAACGCGGACACAAACTCCCCTTTTCTGAGGACAACCCTCGAGAGCCGGTGCCTTGCTCTTATACTTTTTGGGCGTTCTACCCTTTCGTACCAGTTGATTGATAGTTGGCACTTATAATTCTCCTCAAAAAATTAGAAAATTTTATATTTTCTTCCCAGGATGAAATTCCCGAGAAATATGCTTGAAGAATAGCAAAAACTGGCTCTGTTGTCAAGAAAACAACAGGCTATTTTGCTTTTTTTTACAGCAGCCTTTACCTTATTTTTTCAGGCTGCCGGCCGGATGATTAATTTTCCGGCTCAAGCTCTCCGGAACACCCGGTTTTACCCGGATTTCCATTAATTCTGGGCTTGAATTTCGGCTTCCTTCTCTTCTCTTTCTGCTACCTCTTCTTTCAGTATGACATTCCGGTAATGACGGAAACCTGTTCCGGCCGGGATCAGACGTCCCATAATCACGTTTTCTTTTATCTTCTTCAGATAATCAACCTTCCCGTAAAGAGCCGCTTCGGTCAGCACCCGGGTGGTTTCCTGGAAGGAAGCCGCCGCTATCCAGCTGTCAGTGCTCAGGGCGCTCTTGGTGATTCCCAGCAGGAGCGGACGGGCCTTCGCCGGTTTACCGCCCTTCTTCATCACTTTCTCATTTTCTTCCTGGAATTTGAATTTATCCACCTGCTCGTCAACCAGGAACTCGGTGTCGCCCACCTCTTCGATCTTGACCCACCGCATCATCTGCCGGATGATTATCTCTATGTGCTTATCGTTAATGGTAACGCCCTGGAGGCGGTAAACTTCCTGAATTTCCTTCAGCAGGTATTCAGCCAGCTCTTTTTCTCCGAGAACTCTCAGGATATCATGAGGATTGATCGGCCCATCCATAAGAGGCGTTCCCGCTCTTATCCTTTCTCCGTCCGAGACCAGAAGATGAGCACTCTTCGGGATAAGGTACTCTCTGGCGCCTCCCCTTTCGTTCCTTACCACCACTCTGCGGTAGTTGCGAACGAGATCACCTATCTTCACCACTCCATCAATTTCAGAGATGATGGCCGGATTCTTTGGCCGGCGGGCTTCAAACAATTCCTCGGCTCTCGGTAAGCCTCCGGTGATGTCCTTCGTTCTGGCCACTTCCCGTGGAATCTTCGCCAGGATATCGCCCGCGTACACTTCCTCACCATCCTTAACTTCAAGGAAAGCGCCCTTCGGGAGGAAATATCTTCTTCTGACCACAGGCTCGCCGTTTTCGTCTTTCAAGTGCGGGTCTACGATTTCGATCATCGGCTGGAGTTTCTCATCCCGCGGGTCCATAACCACCAGGGTAATCAAACCGGTAAAATCATCCCTCACTTCTTCCATACTTATTCCGGCTATCAGGTCGCGGTACCTGATTTTTCCACCTTCTTCAGTAAGGATGTAAGTGCTGAATGGATCCCATTCGGCAAACACCTGCCTGGCCTTTACTTCCTCTCCGTCATTAAGGAGAATCCTGGCCCCGTAAGGAACCTGATAATGTTCTATTTCGCGTCCACGGTGGTCCATTATGGCGATGCTGGCATTCCGGTTGACCACCACCAGATGCCCGTTCTTGTCTTTTACCCAGCTTACGTTGTTGAATTTGATGATACCGTTGTTCTTCGCTTCCAGGGCTGATTTCTCAGCGCCCCTCATGGCAATTCCGCCGATGTGGAAGGTTCTCATCGTCAGCTGGGTTCCTGGCTCTCCTATCGATTGAGCAGCGATGATACCGACAGCTTCGCCCAGTTCTACCAGTCGACCGGTGGCCAGATCTCTTCCGTAGCACAGCTGGCAGACACCGTTTTTAGATTCGCAGGTGAGAACGGATCTAATTTTTACCCGGTCGATTCCCAGGTTTTGAATCTTCTCGGCGATCTCCTCGGTGATTTCCTGGTTCATATCGACTATTATCTCGCCTGTATCGGGGTGAACAATCCTTTCCAGCGAGACGCGCCCGACAATCCTCTCCACGAACGGCTCTATTATTTCACCGTTTTCCACTATCGCGCTGACATTCAAGCCTTTGAGAGTACCGCAATCGTGCTGGTCAATAATAACTTCCTGAGCCACGTCCACCAGCTTTCTCGTAAGATAACCGGAGTTGGCTGTTTTCAGAGCGGTATCAGCCAGTCCCTTTCGCGCGCCGTGAGTCGAGATGAAGTATTCCAGCACGTTCAGCCCTTCGCGCAGGTTCGAGGTGATCGGTGTTTCGATGATTTCACCGGAAGGCTTGCTCATCAAGCCTCTCATCGCTCCGAGCTGCCTGATCTGCTGCTTGTTGCCTCGAGAACCCGAATCAATCATCACGTACAGCGGGTTAAGTTTCTTTTCTTCAAAACTCACCCGCTTCATGGCCTCGACCATGACGTTGGTAACCTTTTCGGTAACCGCCGTCCATATTTCCACCACCCGGTTAAATCTTTCACCTGAAGAGATCGTTCCTTCGAGATAGAGTTTTTCTATTTCCTGAACTTCCTTCTGAGCTTTTTTGATAATCTCATTCTTCTCCGCCGGAATCAGAAAATCTTCTACACCCAGGGAGAACCCGGCCTTGGTGGCATAGCGGAATCCCAGCTCCTTCATCCTGTCCAGCATCCGGGTAGTCTGTTCGAGTCCAGCCTTCAGGTAAACGTAATATACGAGGCTCTCCAGCCCTTTTTTCTTCAGCATTCCGTTGATAAAGGGAAGCCCCTTGGGCAGCACACTGTTGAAAATGATCCGCCCTGGAGTTGTTTCGATAATGGCATCTTTGAGCTGGACAACAGGGCAGCTGACCACCGCCTGGTCATCATAAAAGGACTTGAGGTTCATGAAGGGGCCGGAATATCTCACCCTGATCTGGCTGTGAAGGCTGACTTCTCCGGCTTCGTGGGCCAGCAGGGCTTCTTCAAAGGAAGCAAAAATCCGGCCGGCACCCTTTTCATTTTTCTGTTCAAGCGTAAGGTAATAGCAGCCGAGAACCATATCCTGGCTGGGTATGGCCAGCGGTCGGCCGTGAGCCGGCGAAAGGATGTTGTTCGAAGACAGCATCAACACGTTTGACTCAATCTGAGCCTCAACCGACAGCGGGACATGCACAGCCATCTGGTCACCGTCAAAGTCAGCGTTAAAAGCGGCGCAAACCAGCGGATGAATCTGAATGGCCTTGCCCTCGATCAGCACCGGCTCAAAAGCCTGAATCCCCAGCCGGTGTAGTGTTGGCGCGCGGTTCAGAAGGACCGGATGTTCTCTGACCACCTCTTCCAGACAATCCCAGACTTCCGGCCTTTCCTGCTCATGCCATTCGCGAGCCACTTTGATCGACGGCACCAGTCCATCTTTTTCAAGCTTGTGGAAAATGAACGGTTTGAAAAGCTCCAGAGCCATTTTCTTCGGCAGTCCGCATTGATGAAGTTTAAGCTCCGGACCGACCACGATAACCGAACGGCCCGAATAATCAACCCTCTTTCCGAGCAGGTTCTGGCGGAATCTGCCCTGTTTACCTCTCAGGGCTTCACTCAGCGATTTCAGCGGACGCCGGTTCGCTCCGAGATGGACACGTCCTCTTCGACCGTTATCAAACAGCGCATCCACCGCTTCCTGGAGCATCCGTTTTTCGTTCCTGATAATCAATTCAGGAGCTTTAAGCTCTATTAGTTTTTTAAGCCTGTTATTACGGTTAATAACACGACGATACAGGTCATTCAAATCTGAAGTTGCAAACCTTCCTCCGTCCAGTCTGACCAGAGGTCTTAAATCAGGCGGTATCACGGGAATCACGTCCAGAATCATCCATTCTGGACGGTTGCCGGATTTCTTCAACCCCTTAAAAACCCTGAGCCTTTTGGCATAGCGTAATTTTTTCTGCTGCGAGCTCTCCTTCTTCATAGCCCGCCGCAGCTTTTCGGTCTCCTTGTCGATATCTATCTTTTCCAGCAGCTTTTTGATGGCTTCAGCGCCCATGCCCGCCTCGAATTTATTCCCCCACTTCTCGCGGGCTTCACGGTATTCTTCCTCATTCAGCAGCTGCTTTTCTTTGAGAGGAGTATCTCCGGGGTTGATGACGATGTAAGACTCAAAATAAAGAACTTTCTCCAGCTCTTTAATGGTCATGTCCAGGATCAATCCAATCCGGCTGGGTGGGCTTTTAAAAAACCAGATGTGAGCCACAGGAGAAGCAAGCTGAATATGACCCATTCTCTCACGACGGACTTTTGACTTGGTGACTTCAACTCCGCATCTCTCGCAGATTATGCCTTTGTGCTTCATCCGCTTGTACTTGCCGCAGAGACATTCATAGTCGTTTATCGGTCCAAAAATTTTCGCGCAGAAAAGCCCGTCTTTTTCTGGTTTGAAAGTGCGATAATTAATGGTCTCGGGTTTGGTAACTTCCCCCCAGGACCAGCTCTTTATCTTCTCAGGAGAGGCAATGCTGATTCTGACCCGGTCAAAATCAATCTTAGGCCTTGAGGATAATTGCCTTATCTCCATCATAATTCTCCTTTGGTTGCCTGAGGTATTGATATACCCCAGGGCAACGCTTCCTCTTTTTCGCCTTTAAGCAATTCTATGTTCAAACACAACCCCTGTAATTCACGGATCAGAACATTGACTGATTCAGGCAAGCCGGGGTGGAAATCCAGGTCTCCTTTGACAATCGCTTCATAAGCCTTGGCTCTTCCCTCAACATCATCAGATTTAACCGTCAACATCTCCAGAAGGGTATAAGCAGCTCCATAAGCCTCAAGAGCCCAGACTTCCATTTCTCCGAATCTCTGGCCGCCAAACTGGGCCTTACCACCCAGGGGTTGCTGGGTAATCAGAGAATAAGGTCCGGTCGAACGGGCGTGAATTTTGTCATCGACCAGATGATAAAGTTTCATCATGTAAATGTAGCCGACAGTAACTTCCTGGTCGAACGGTTCACCCGTCATGCCGTCATAAAGTCTGACCTTACCGGTTTCGGGCAAGCCGGCTTTTTTCAGAAGTTCTTTTATTTCTTCCTCGGTAGCCCCGTCGAAAACGGGCGAGGCCAGCCACATGTTCAATTTTTTAGCCGCCCACCCGGCATGAGTTTCCAGAATCTGTCCGAGATTCATACGCGAAGGAACGCCCAGAGGATTGAGCACGATGTCAACCGGAGTACCGTCCGGCAGGAATGGCATATCTTCTTCCGGAACTATCTTGGCAATAACTCCCTTATTTCCATGCCGACCGGACATCTTGTCGCCGACTGAAAGTCTCCTTTTCATGGCGATAAAAACTTTTACCGCCTGGATAACTCCGGGTGCCAGCTCATCGCCCTTTTTCAGAGCGTCAACTTTCTCTTTGAATTCTGCTTTAAGCGATTCAATCTGGCGCTTGACTTTGCGGTCGAGATCCCTGATTTTCTCGTCTCTTTCAGGGTCAGCCGGCAGTTTAAGTTCCTCCAGGTCCTTCAGATCTTTGAATTCCAGGATTTCCAGCAGTTTTTCTGTCAGCCTTGTCCCCTTCTCGATGGTCCGACCGTTTAATTTCGCATTCTTTCCCACCACCTGACCTTTGATCAGGTTTTTGATGCGGCGCCATTTTTCTTTCTCCAGAATTGCTATCTCATCGTCCAGATTCCGCTTCATCCTGGCAATTTCTTCTTTTTCAATCAATTTCGCCCGTTCATTCTTTTCCTGGCCGCGTCGGGTAAAGATCTTCACATCAATCACCGTACCTTCAACACCGGGAGGACAGTAAAGTGAAGCATCCTTGACATCCAGAACCTTCTCGCCAAATATGGCTTTAAGCAGCTTCTCTTCCGGCGTCAGCTGGGTCTCTCCCTTCGGGGCGACTTTCCCCACCAGAATGTCTCCAGGTTTCACATAGGCTCCAATTCTGACAATGCCGTTCTCATCGAGATTGCGGAGCAGATTCTCTGAAACTCCAGGAATATCGCGGGTGATTTCCTCCGGACCGAGCTTGGTATCCCGGGCTTCGATCATCTCTTCGACAATATGGATGGAGGTAAAAACGTCTTCCTTGATCAGCCTTTCGCTGACAATGATGGCGTCCTCAAAATTATATCCACGCCAGGGCATGAAGGCGCACAGGATATTCCGGCCGAGAGCCAGTTCGCCCATATCGGTGCAGGCAGCGTCGGCCAGAACCTGCCCCTTGACCACACGTTCTCCTTTCTTCACTATCGGTCTCTGGTTAATGCAGGTATTCTGGTTGGTTCGCAAAAACTTGGTCAGAAGATAAAGGTCGGTGCCAAGGTCATAAAGGCTGTTTTCCTTCTCATCCACTCTGACGATGATTCTTTCCGCATCCACAAACTCGACCACTCCGGAGCGCTGGCAAGTGACCACATCTCCTGAACCGGTGGCCACTATTTGCTCCATGCCCGTTCCGATAAGTGGAGCCTCAGGTTTGAGTAGAGGAACAGCCTGCCGCTGCATGTTTGAACCCATCAGCGCACGGTTAGCGTCATCATGTTCCAGAAAGGGGATCAGAGAAGCAGACAGCGAAACGAGCTGTTTCGGAGAAACATCCATAAAGTCTATTTCCTCGCGCGGCAGAATCTTGAAATTGCCGCGGTCCCTGGCACTGACCATCTCCTGTTTGATATAACCTCTGGAATCTATCTCCACATTGGCCTGGGCAATCTTATAATTCTCCTCCTCCCAGGCAGTCAGGTAGAAGATGTGTGGCTCATAAACAGGCAGATTCTTAACCTTCTGATCCTGCAGTTTCTGAACGACCCTTTCGATTTCATCCCTGCGAACCAGCTGATTCGGACGATAGTCAGTCGCTCCAGGATGCAAGATCCTGACGTAATCTACGACCCTGCCCTTTTCCACTTTCCGGTACGGGGTTTCAATGAAGCCATATTCGTTTATTCTGGCGTAACAGCTGAGAGAAGCAATCAACCCGATGTTTGGACCTTCTGGCGTCTCAATCGGACAGATGCGTCCATAATGGGAGGCCTGAATATCACGAACTTCAAACCCGGCTCTCTCCCGGCTTAATCCACCCGGACCGAGCGCGCTCAATCTCCTCTTGTGAGTCAGCTCGGCCAGAGTGTTGATCTGATCCATAAACTGTGAAAGCTGAGAACTGCCGAAAAATTCCTTAAGCGCAGCGATAACCGGCTTGGAGTTTATCAGGTCCTGGGGCATAAGCGATGACAGGTCGGTGAGACCGGTCATCTTCTCTTTTATCGTCCGCTCCATCCGGGTGAGGCCGATACGAAAAGCATTTTCCATCAGCTCGCCTACCGGCCGTACACGACGGTTGCCCAGATGGTCGATATCATCAACCTGGCCTTCGCCATTTTTAAGTTTCAGCAGATATTTAATAACAAGTACGTAATCTTCTGGAGATAGAATCCTGTCCTTTAAATCTTCCGGAGCTGATTTTTTCTCGCTTTCCAGAAGGACGTCCCTCTTACCGCTATCCAGTCCGAGTTTTATGTTGAATTTCAACCTTCCGATGCGGGAGAAATTAAACTTCTGTGGGTTGAAGAACATATTTTCAAAGAGTGCCCTGGCTGTCTCATCGGTATGTGGTTCACCCGGCCGCAACTTCCGGTAAATTTCATTGAGCGCCTGTTGCTGATCTTTCCTGGGGTCTTTTTTGAGAGTATTAAGAATCATTTGAGCGGCTTCGTCTTCCTCGGGGAAGAAAACTTCGAACGGCTCCCCGCGGTTGATGAGGATTTCCAGCTGCTCGGGAGTCAGCTCCTCTCCTGATTTGACTTTTCCCCTGACAGTCACCAGAGAATATGCCTTCTCGAGATCCTGATGACTGGCCCTTATCCTGGTAACTCCCTTATCCAGCAACTTCTGTATTGTCTCTTTATCCAGTTTTGTTCCGGCTCTGGCTAAAGGTGACCTGGAGCTTTCCGGACCGTAAACATCTTCTCGCAGGGTCTTGCCAGCGAGATTTTCACTCAGCTTCCAGTAGAGATGTCCGTTTTCAGGGGTGAGTTCGTAAGATTTGAAAAACAGCTTGATGATGTCTTCGTCGTTGCTGTAGCCAAGCGCCCTGAGGAAAACTGTTGCCAGGAATTTTTTCTTCCGGTCGAGCCTCACCCAGAGGATGTTCTTCGCATCGTTTTCAAATTCAACCCAGGCACCACGGTAAGGTATGATTTTCGCAATGTACTGACCCTTTATCTCACCCGGTCGGAAAAATACTCCGGGCGAACGCTGCAGCTGGCTGACCACCACCCTTTCCACACCATTAAATATAAAAGTGCCCTTGTCGGTCATCAGCGGGATATTGCCGAAATAGACTTCCTGTTGTTTGATATGTTTCAGCCGCCTGGTTTTGGTGGCCGGGTCCTTCTCCCATGAAACCAGCTGAACCTTAAGCTTTAGCGGAGCCTCATAAGTGTATCCCTTCTGGATGCATTCCAGGGGGCTGTACTTGATTTTCAGCCTCACTCTATCGCCGCAGTAATTGCAGAGAGGAAACTCTATCTTCTTGCTCTCACCGCAATACGGGCAGACTTTCTTTTCTTCCCTGACCACTTCTGACGGAAGAAGCGCGCCGCAGGACTGGCATCGCGGGCGGGCATTCTCCACTCCCTTCAAACGACCGCATTTGCATTCCCAGTCTCCAACGGTATAGCTTATGAACTGGAGCTCGGTGGACTCCTTAAAATCAGTAATCGGGAAAACTTCCTTAAAAGCAGCCTGAAGGCCTATGTCCTTCCGCTCTTCCGGCAAAAGGTCCATCTGCAGGAAATCAGCATAGGATTTTAGCTGTATCTCCAGAAGATTGGGCAGAGGGAATACTGTCTTTATTTTAGAAAAATCAACCCTCTGACGATAGACATGATGGTTTTGTTCAAGCATGGTAGCTCTCTAAAAAAAGAGTTTGATAGTTTTTAGTTTCTATCATTAAAAAATAGCTTTTTTACCCCGGTTACTGAATTTCGACCGTGGCTCCGACTTCAGCGAATTTGGCCTTGATGGCTTCGGCTTCCTCTTTGGTAACGCCCTCTTTCAGGGTCTTCGGGACGCTGTCCACGAAATCTTTGGCTTCTTTCAGTCCGAGATTGGTGATCTCGCGGACAACTTTAATAACCTGGATCTTCTGGCTGCCAACATCTTTCAGAATAACGTTAAAAGATGTTTTCTCTTCAGCCGGTTTGGCTTCCGCGGCCACGGCTCCACCCGCAGCCACCATCACCGGAGCGGCCATAGCGGCGCTGATTCCGTACCGGTTCTCAAACTCCTTGATGTAATCAACGAGTTCCAGAACAGTTAAATTGTCAAGATGAGCGAAAAACTGTTCTTTGGTGAGTTTTTCTTGTTTTTCCATTGGTCACTCCTCTCCTTTTTTACATGAGCTTAGTTCAAGGGATATTCCCTCAACTCGCTTTTTTATCCTTGAGAGCACTCAACAACCTTCCCATGTTGACCACGGGAGTTTGCAGAGTCCTCAAGAACTGCGTTAACGGGTATGACATCAGGTACCCGATTCGGGCTATTAAATCCATTTTGGAATTCAATTTGATAATTTCACCAAAAAGATCCGGAGCCAGATAATGGCCTTCGACCACTCCAGCCTTAATTTCCAGAACTTTACCCTGTTCCGAAAATTCTTTCAGCAGCTTGGCCAGAGCTATCGGATCACGGTCGGTGAAAGCCAGCGCGTTATTCTTCTGAAAATAGGGTTTCAGCTCTGGATAACGCTCACCGATGGCCCTCAGAGCCAGTCTGTTTTTGACCACTTTCAGGCGGAAATTATTTCGCCTGAGCAACTTCCTGAGCTCAACCATTTTCCAGACTGGCATCTGTTTGTAATCAATCAGATACCAGGTATGGTTATTCTGGATCAGCTGTTCAAGTTCCCTGACAATCTTTTGTTTGGTCTCTTTTCTCACCGTCGAACTCCTATTTCTCCAAAACTTTTTCTGAGATCTTGAAAGACGGCCCCATTGTGGAGGAAATAAATATCGATTTTATGTATTTGCCCTTGGCTGCCGGTGGCTTGGCCTGAACCACGGCCTGAAGAAAAGTCTTTATGTTATCCACCAGCTTTTCCTCAGGAAATGAAACCTTGCCCACGGCCGCATGGACGATTCCTGTTTTATCCACCCTGAATTCCACTTTACCGGCCTTAATTTCTTCGATGGCTTTCTTGACATCAAAGGTTACTGTACCCGCCTTCGGACTGGGCATTAACCCTTTTGACCCGAGAATCCGGCCGAGTTTGCCCACACTCCTCATCATATCCGGAGTGGCAATAACCACGTCAAAATCAATCCAGCCACCAGAGATTTTCTCAATCAGGTCCTCTCCTCCGACGTAATCAGCGCCTGCTTCTTCCGCTTCCTTAATCTTCTCGCCGGAAGCGATCACACAGATCTTCTTGGTTTTTCCGGTTCCATGTGGCAGGACCACTGTTCCCCTGACCATCTGGTCAGAATACTTCGGATTAACCCCGAGACGAACAGCCACGTCCACCGACTCATCGAATTTGGCGTATTTAGCCTCTTTGAGCAGGTGAACGGCTTCTTCCAGAGTGTATTCCTTCGTCTCGTCCTTTAAAGCTCTGGCTTTTAAGTAGTTCTTACCACGTTTACTCACTGACGATCTCCAATCCCATATTTTTAGCTGTGCCTTCTATGCAGCGAATGGCCGCCTCCAGATCATCAGTGTTAAGATCCGGAAGCTTAATCTTAGCGATTTCTTCAATCTGCTTTCTGGTTACCTTGCCCACCTTCTCTTTGTTGGGAGCGCTCGACCCCTTGGCGATTCCAGCCGCTTTTTTCAACAGGTAAGACGCCGGCGGGGTTTTGATAACAAAAGTAAAACTGCGGTCCTTGAAAACCGTCACCACCACCGGCACGATGGTGCCTTCTTCCATGTTTTTAGTCCGGTCGTTAAACTGACGGACGAAATCCATCAAATTAACACCGTGAGGCGCCAGGGCCGGACCGACCGGAGGAGCCGGACTGGCTTTCCCGGCTTCGAGCTGTAATCTTACCTTAGCCACAACTTCCTTAGACATTTAATCCTCCTAGATTTTCTCCACCTGCAGAAACTCCAGTTCCACCGGAGTTGAGCGGCCGAAAATGGTCACCATAACTTTAAGCGTGTTGCGTTCGGGATTGACCTCTTCGACAATTCCCTGAAAGTTATAGAAGGGACCGTCGATAATCCGCACCGCCTCACCCTTTTCAAAAGTGTGTTTTGGCTTGGGTTTCTCAGAAGTAACTTCCATATGATGAATGATTTTGCTGACCTCTTCCGGACTCAGGGGAGTTGGCTTGCGCCCTGATCCAACAAAACCGGTTACCTTTGGAATCTGTCTGATCATCAACCAGGTCTCGTCGGTCATTTCCATTTCTACCAGAATGTACCCGGGATAAGGCTTTTTGGTGGTCACCACTTTTTTCCCGCCCCTGATCTCCACCACATCTTCGGTCGGAATGACAATCTGGCCTATCTTGTCCTGCAGCTGGAGCTCTTCGGCTTTCAGACGGATAGACTCGGCCACGAAGTTTTCGAAGCCTGAGTAAGTATGAATTACATACCAGTTCTTGGCCATTTACATCCCTGCTTTATCCGATTAATAGCTTAATTTGAGCAATGATCCAGGAGAACAACACATCCACGAAAAACAGGTAAAACCCGAAGAAAAATACCGTAATGATAACAATTACCGTCGTGCCGTAGACCTCCTGTTTGCTCGGCCAGGTGACCCTTTTCAGCTCCGACCTGACATCCTTTAAAAAATTCACCAGTCTCTTGTACCAGGGCAGTTTTTCGTTCATTTTCTTACGCCTTTATTTCATCCCTGTACTGGCGGGTGAGGCAGGACTCGAACCCGCAGCCTGCGGTTTTGGAGACCGCTGCTCTAGCCTATTGAGCTACTCACCCTCAGTCCGGTAATTAATCACTTTGTTTCTTTATGCAATGTATGCTTACGGCAGAAAGGGCAGAATTTCTTTAATTCCAGCCTTTCAGTCTGCTTCTTCTTATTCCTGGTCGTCGTGTAATTGCGCCGCTTGCAGTCAGTACACTGAAGAGTAATTATT
>FWWL01001446.1_pt1 | contig 56476 bp, 48 predicted proteins | sample 2228331 | NCBI WGS metagenome assembly FWWL01 (sample SAMEA103939775, study PRJEB20133) | metagenome
CCGCTCTTCGGAGCGCTCCCGCCGCATCTTGCGCACTGCGGCAGCGTTGACGTGGCTGCCCGATACGTGACCATCTATCTAAAGTCGGTATTAGCGCGCGACGGAAAGAGAGAACAGCAAGTTGCAGCAGCAACAGACAACGAGAAGCAAGCGCAGCTTGTTGTGCAAAAATAGTTCATACTATTGACAAAATCTGTGCAACGTGCTATCTTACTTACCGGTTGGTAAGAATTGCTTGATTGGTGCTATCGAAATGACGTTCACGCATCTCACTCCAGACCCGCGCATCACCGAGAGTGGCACCGCATTGCGGATTCTCGATGTTGCTGCCCAGCTCTTTATGCAACGCGGCTATCGAGCTGTGTCGATCAATGATGTGATCCGCGCGGCTGGCGTGACCAAACCAACGCTCTACTACTACTTCAGCGACAAGGAAGACCTCTTTGTGCAAATGGGGTTGCGTGTGCTGGCAACGATGTGTCAGCCGCTGGCCGAGGCCGCCAGCGCCGAGCGGCCAGCCCGTGAACGGTTGCAGACGATGGCGGCGATTTTGACCTCTGGTTACGAGGGTGATATTCGCATGATGCGCCACGAGATGATGGAGCATCTCAGCGCGGAAGCGCGCCAGCGTCTGCATGCAGCGTTCTACCATCAGCTTTTCGCGCCCTTGCTCAGGGTGATGAATGATGCCCGCGCCGAAGGCCTGGTGCGGGCTGATTTGTCGCCCGGTTTGCTATCGATCCTGTTTCTCAGTCTGTGCGAGACATTCCACGAGCTGACCCCGGCGCATCCGCTGTTGCAATGGTCGGACATCTCAGCCACCGCCCCGGCGCTGGACGCGGCCTTGTTCGTCGATTGTTTTCTTTACGGTGTAGCCCATCCATCTCATGCTTCGCGAGAGGTACCCAGACAATGAGCACTGTTCCCCAGAGTCGTCCTCGATTTCGTTTGCCCCGTTTATCCTTGCCGGTGATGATCGCCGGCGCGCTGTTGCTGGCCGTCGCCATCACGATCGTCGCGCGCTGGGCGGCAGAGCCGAGCGCCGATCCGCTGGCAGGGGCTACCCTGGTTCCAGTGACGCGCGGTGATCTGCGCCTGGCAGTCAGCGCAACCGGCTCAGTCGAACCCAATCAAACGGCCTCGCTAAGCCTGACTCTGCCCGGTCGAGTGCAGGAGGTGCTGGTGACCGTCGGCCAGACGGTTGCGGCGGGTGATCCGCTATTGCGGCTTGATGATCGGCAGTTACGCGCTGATGTGGCTGCCGCCGAGGCAGCGGTAGCCCTGGCGCAGGCCGATTTGCAGGCGTTGCGCGAGCGAGCGACGCCTGAACAGCAGGCTGAAGCGGCGGCGCTGGTCGCAGCGGCGCGGGCCAATCTTGGGCAGACTCAGGCCAGCGTGACTCCAGCCGACATTGCGGCAGCCCAGGCGGCAGTTGCAGAGGCGAATGCCCGCCTGCAAACGCTACTGGCCGGGCCGACAACCGAACAGCGTGTTCGCGCCGAGACTGCGCTGGCGCAGGCTCAGGCCGAACTCGAGCGTCAGCGCGAGCTGTTGTCGGCAGCGAAGTCAGAGGCGCTGGCTCGCGTGGAAGCGCAGGCCAATGTAGTGCGCAACGCGCAGAGCGCCTACAGCGATGCGTTCTGGAACTGGGAACACGTCAAGGCGAATGGAACCGATCCGCGCACCGGACGCGCGCTCAACGAGGTGGAGCAGCGCGAGTTCGAGCGCGCGTTTGAGCGAGCGGCGCGCGCGCTGGCCGATGCTGAAGCGGCGTTGACTCAGACGCAGATTGCCTATCAGACCGCGGTGCAGAATGAGATCAGCGGTTTGGCGACGGCGGAAGCCCGGGTGGCGAGCGCGCAGGCCGATCTCGAAGCCGTGCTGGCTGGCCCCAAAGATGATGCGATTGCCGCAGCGCGCGCGCAACTGGCGCGCGCCGAGGCGGAGCTGGCCCGGTTGACCGGCGCGGCGCGCCAGAATACGATTGCGGCCCAGCAGGCGCAACTGGAAGCAGCTCAGGCCCGCCTGGCCCAACTGACTGCCGACCCGCGCGCCAGCGATCTGGCTCGCGCCGAAGCGCGCCTGGCGCAGGCGCAGGCCCAGCTTGAGGCAGCGCGCATTCGGCTGGAAGAAGCGACGCTGCGCGCGCCGTTTGCTGGTGTGGTGGCAGCGGTCAACGTTGCGCCCGGCGAGGCGGCGGGTGGTCAGGCGCCGGTCGTCTTGATCGATGTCAGCCGTTATCTGGTCAAGGTGACCGTTGATGAAGTCGATATTGCCCGGGTGACGCTCGGCCAGCCGGTTGAGGTGGTGGTTGACGCTCTCGGTGTTCCCTTCAGAGGTGAGGTGGTCAATGTTGAGCCGCTGCCGACGGGCACGAGCGGCGTGACTGCGTACCGGGTGACGGTCGCTTTCGATCCGGCAGGGCAGCCCGTGCGTCCCGGTATGACTACCAGCGCAGCCATCATTGCCGCGACCCGCAGCAACGTCCTGCAGATCCCGGTGACTGCGCTACGTAACGTCGGCGCCAAGACACTGGTTGAGGTGGCAACGGTTGACGCCAATGGTCAACGCTCAATCAGTGAGCGTTCGGTGTTGGTTGGTCTCCGCGCTAACGGTATGGTCGAGATTCAGAGTGGTCTGGCCGAGGGTGAGCAGGTAGTGGTGCGCTGACCGTCTGGGCGGCGGCAGGTGTCGTCTGCTGCCGCCATATCCCGCGAAAAGGAAGGAGTCGCCTGTGACGACCGAATATATCAGCCGTCCGATCGTGGAATTGCGCGGCATCCGCAAGACGTTTCCAACCGGTGATGGCGAGTTTGTCGCGCTCGATGATGTCAATCTGACGATTGGCGAAGGCGAGATGGTTGCAATCATGGGGCCATCGGGCAGCGGCAAAAGCACATTGATGACTATCATCGGTCTGCTCGATAGCCCAACTGCCGGTCAGTACATGCTCGATGGCGAAGATGTCTCGCGGCTCAACCGTCACGAGCAGGCGCGGATTCGCAATCGCAAGCTGGGCTTTGTCTTCCAGAACTTCAACCTGTTGCCCCGCCTGACTGCGCAGCAGAATGTTGAGCTGCCGCTGGTCTATGGTCGGATTGGCGCGCGTGAGCGGGCTGCGCGCGCCCGCGCCGCGCTGGAAGCGGTTGGGCTGGGCCACAAGCTCGATAGCCTGCCCAACACGCTGTCGGGCGGTCAGAAGCAGCGGGTGGCGATTGCCCGCGCCCTGGTGCATAATCCGGCAATCATTCTGGCCGACGAGCCTACCGGCGCGCTCGACACCCGGACAGGCGCCGAGATTCTGGCCCTCTTTCGTCAGCTCAACCGCGATCAAGGCCGCACGATCATCATTGTTACCCACGATCCCGAAATCGGGCGCCACATGGATCGCGTGATCGGCTTGCGCGATGGCCGACTGGTTGACAATATCCTCAGCGAGTACTACGGCGTTGAGGTGCTGGAAGAGGTTGAGCGCGAACGCGGCCTGGAGCCGGTGCCAGTGCCGGTGAAGCGGCGGCAGAACAACGACGCGGCATAGCGATGGGTATCCCCGGGCGGCGCCGGTCTGGGCGCTGCCCGATCCAGCTCTCTACGATAGACAATAATTTGAAGGAGTGGACATCCGATGTTCACTGAACTGATTCGCATGGCGTTCGATAGCCTGCGCGCCAATAAGTTTCGCTCACTGTTGACAATGCTCGGCGTCATTATCGGCGCCGGGACGCTGGTGGCAGTGCTCTCGCTGGGCAATGCCCTGCAAGGGCAGGTCTTCGAGCAGTTTGTTGATCTTGGCACTCGCCGGATCGCGGTGACGCCCGGCGATCCGCGCGCCAAGGGCGCCCGTGATGTGCCCGGCTACGGTTTGCTCTCGATCCAGGATTACCAGGTGTTGAGCAATCTGGTCGCCACCCGTCCCGATCTGTTTCGGGCCATTGCGCCAGAGATTACGGTCAGCGCGCAGGCTCGCGCCGGCACCGTCGCTCTGCAAACCTTGCTGGTCGGCACCAGCGCCGAGTATCCGCAGGTGCAGCGCACGCCGATGCTGCATGGGCGATTCCTCACGCCCGCTGATGAAGCGGAAGGCGCGCGGGTTGGCGTATTGGGCTGGCTGGTTGCCCGCGACCTGTTCGGAGCCGATAAAGCGGCGCTCAAAGACGTGATCGGTCAGACGATTGAGGTCAACGGTCAGCCGATCGAGATTATCGGAATTATTAACGAGAACGGCGGCCCCTTCTCAACCGATGGCCGTATCTTCACGCCGGTGAGCACAATGCGGCTACGCCTGATTGGCGATCTCGATCTGCCGGGACGCGGCCTGCGCATGAGCGGCATTTTGCTCGGCATCCAGAGCGAGCAGCAGGTCGATGAGGCAGTGTCACTGATCGAGACCACGTTGCGCGCTACCCGCAATGTGCCGGCAGGTGCGATCAACGACTTCAACCTGCAAACGCCCACGCAGGCGCTCAACGTTTTGGCCGCCATCAGCACTGCCATCACCGGTTTCATTGCCGTCGTGGCCGGGATCAGTCTGGTTGTTGGCGGGATTGGGATCATGAACATCATGCTGGTAGCGGTTACCGAGCGCACCCGCGAAATCGGTGTGCGCAAGGCGCTAGGCGCCAGTGACAGCGATGTGCTCGGCCAGTTTGTGATGGAAGCGGTTGCGCTCAGTCTGATCGGCAGTCTGATTGGCGTGCTCGGCGCAATTGGGATCGTAAGCCTGATCAGCTCGTTGAGCGGGATCAATACCGGTATCTCGTGGATCGGCATCGCCCTGGCGCTGGGCTTCGCCTCACTGATCGGCATCGGGTTCGGTTACTACCCGGCGCGGCGAGCGGCGCTCCTGCCGCCAATTGAGGCCCTGCGGTATGAGTGAGCAGCAGCGTATGCACACCCCTCTCAGATGGTGAGCGAAACGCTGCATAGAAAAGGATACAGTTAGTGGGGCGCAGCACCGCTGCGCCCCACCGCGCTTGCGGGAAGGTTATGACTCCGGCGTCGTCACCAGCTCGGTGCCGGCCACCCATCCCTCACGGCCATCGCTGGTGCGGATCTGCCACCACGGGTAGCCATCTTTCTCGTTCGGCCCTGCCAGCAGGGTAAGCTGTGTTCCTGGCGCCAGTCCATCGAGCACCGTCGAGTCTAAGCCGGGCGCGCTGCGCAAACGGAGATTCTTGCCGCCTGCCTTCTGCACATACGCCACGCCGCCTGCGCGCAGACCGCCGGTCGCAGCAGGCGCGCTCTCCCCAATCTTGACCACCCCGCTGCTGCCGAGCGCTCCGCTGATTGCGCCGACGACGCCGCTGCTTTCTGCCGTCGCCGCGACACTCTTCCCCGCGTTCGCGCTGGCTGCGGCCAACTGATCTTTGAGCCGCTTCAACTCGGCTTCCATCTCGGCCATGCGCGCTTCGGCGGCGGCCAGCGCTTTGCGCGCCTGCTCTGCCGTTTTCGCATCGCTCTGCGCAGTCTCTAGCGCCGCTTGCAGCCGTTGAATCTCCTGCGCCTGCCGCCCAATCTGATCGCTCATCGAGCGCATCGCCTGGCTGATCTGCTCATTCTGGTCGCCCTCATTCTTCTTGCCGCCGAAATTGATCATCGCGCTCCTCCCTTTCCCTGCCTGAGACTGCCGGTGCGGTCACAGCCATTATAGCCGTTGCCAGGGCGTTCGTCACCGTGAAATATCGCGCATGATCGCTTCGGCGCAGCGCTCGCCGCTGAGCATCGCCGCATTGATGCTGCTCGCTTCGGTGATTTCCCCCGCCAGATAGAGGCCAGGGCGGGCAGTGCGGTTGTCGGGCAGCGTCGGGTGCAGGCCAGGCGGTTGGGGGAACTGGGCGAACGGGATGCGGTCGATGCGCAAAATGCGCGCATTGGCCAGCGTGGTTACCGCGTGCGGTTCGTTGATGAAGATGCGGTTGAGATCAACCATCGCGCGGGCTGTCAGCGTGCTATCGTCGAGTTCGGGCACGCCGATGATTGCCGCCGCGTAGAGGTGCCAGCCGGTCGGCGCGTATCCCGGCGCGACTGCGCTCATGGGGGCGAGGGTGTTGACAAAGGCGTTGACATCGGCGTTGAGCAGAAGTTTTTTGCCGCCGTAGAGTGGGCGCCGGGTGGCCAGCCAGACACACGATGAACCGAGGCTGCCGACGGGCATCGGTAGGCCGCTGAGCCGCGCCGTCTCTGGCGCCGGGGTCGCCAGCACAACTGCATCGGCAGTCACTTCACTGCCATCGTCCAGCCGCGCGCCGCTCACTCTGCCGGCGGTATCGAGCAGAGCCACTACGCGGGTCTGCAATCGCGCGCGGCCCGCAGCCACCAGCTCGGCAGCGAGCTGATCGGCAATCGCGCCCATCCCGCAATTGGGCACAACAGTGTCGCCATCGCTCAACATTTTGAAATTGAAGCGAAAGCACTTGGCGCTGGTAGACAGTGAGCGATCGAGAAAGATGCCGCCAAAGAAGGGGCGAAAGAAGCGCTGGATGGCCTGATCGCTAAAGCCGAGCGCGCGCAACTCCTCGGCAGTGGTGCGATCTGGCCCGGCCAGCAGTTCGTCAACTGTCTGGCGGCGCATCCGCAATGCCAGTTGGAGTGTGCGCAGTTTATCGCTGAACGAGACGGCTGGCGCCGTCACAGCGCCGATCAGCGCTGCCGGATCGCGATCGCGGAGCGGATCGGTTAAGATATCGCGCCGTCCGTTCCAGGCGACGATGGCGCCGGGATCGAAGGCGCGCAGATCAAGCGCCGCTAGATTGAGCTGGCGCTGCGCTGCCGGGTACGCAGTAAAGAGCACCTGGAAGCCGCGATCGAGGATGAAACCTTCATGGCGGTCAGACCGCACCCGTCCGCCCAGGCCGTCGCTGGCTTCGAGAAGCGTGACAGAGTGACCGGCGCGGTGCAGTGTCCGCGCGCATACCAGCCCGGCCACCCCGCCTCCGATAACGAGTATCTGCATAGGGTTGATCCTTCTAGACTATGGTGGCTGCTCATTTCGAGTATACTATGTTCTACAGCAAGCCTGCTCGCAAGGGTGAAGGGGGCGACCCATGATTCACAACTTCAATCCAGGGCCAGCCGCGTTACCGCCTGAAGTGATTGCGCGCGCCCAGGCCGAACTGGCCGATTATCGCGGACGCGGGATGTCGATTCTTGAGATGAGCCATCGTAGCAAGGAGTACGAGGCGATCAATGCTGCCGCCGAAGCCACGCTCAAAGAGCTGCTCGGCCTTGGCGACGACTACCGTGCGCTCTTTATGCAGGGCGGCGCTTCGCTCCAGTTTGCCCTGATCCCGCTCAACTTTCTGCCTGCCGGCGCCGTTGCCGAATATGTGGTCACCGGCTCGTGGGGTGAAAAGGCGTTTGAAGAGGCCCAGCGGGTGGGAACGGCGCGCATGCTGGCGACTACCGCAGCAGACGGCTATCGCGCGCTGCCCGATCTGACCGCGCTGAATCCTGATCCGCAGGCGGCGTACCTGCATCTCACTACCAACGAGACGATCCAGGGGGTGCAATGGCCGGCTGAATTGCCCGTACTGGAAACGGCGGCGCTGGTTGCCGACATGAGCAGCGACTTTCTCTCGCGACCGTTTGATGCTCATCGGTTTGCCTTGATGTATGCCGGCGCCCAGAAGAATCTCGGCCCGGCGGGAGTGACGGTTGTAGTCATCCGGCAGGATCTGATCGAGCGCGGGCGCAAGGATCTGCCGGTGATTATGCGCTACGCCACCTTTGCCAAAAACAATTCGCTGTACAACACGCCGCCCGTCTTCGCGGTCTATATGGTCAATCTGGTGCTGGAGTGGATCAAGGAACACGGTGGGCTGGCGGCGATGGCCGAACGCAATGCGCGCAAGGCGGCGCTGGTCTACGCCGCAATCGACGAGAGCAATGGCTTCTACGCTGGCCATGCCGATCCGGCGGCTCGATCGCTGATGAATGTGACCTTCCGCCTGCCTTCAGCCGAACTCGAAAAGCAGTTCCTGGCTGAAGCGCAAGAGGCCGGCATGGTCGGTCTCGCCGGTCATCGCTCGGTCGGTGGTATTCGGGCGTCGCTGTACAACGCGGTGGCGCCGGAGTCGGCGGCGGCGCTGGCGGCCTTCATGCGAGATTTTGCGAGACGCTATGGATGAACATCCCTACGCAGCCGCCATCACCTTTATCCCCGTGGCCGATCTGCAGGCGAGCGCAGCCTGTTATGGCGCTGCGCTCGGCCTGCCGCTGATCCTTGACCAGGGCGGCATTCATATCTATCGGGTGGCGCGGGGCGGTTATCTTGGCCTCTGCCAGCAGGCGCAACCGCCCATCGCCGATGATCGCCTGATTCTGACCATCGTAACCGCTGATGTCGATGCGGTGTATCAGCGGCTGCTCGCCGCCGGCATCGCCACCGACGGCCCGCCGCGCGAGAATCCGCGCTATCGCATCTATCATTTCTTCGCCCGCGATCCCGACGGTTATCGACTTGAGGTGCAGCGCTTTCTCCATCCTTTTGATCCAGACTGAGCGCTGCAACGCGGCGCGCTCGCCTGCCAGTAATCTGTTATGCGCGTTGTCATGCTCTCGAAGGCCGTCGTTGTCGGCGCCTATCAGCGAAAACTTGAAGAGATTGCGCGGCTCGGCGTGGAACTCACGGTCATCGCGCCGCCGGCATGGCGCGAACCGCGCGTGGGGCTGATCCCGCTCGAACGGCGTTTTACCGCAGGTTATACGCTGCTCACGCTTCCAATGGCGGCCAATGGTCACCACCACATCCATTTCTATCGTGGGTTGCGTCCGCTCATTCAGCGTTTACGTCCGCAGGTTTTTCACATCGACGAAGAGAGTTTCAATCTGGCGACGTTTCAGGCGATGCGCGTCGGCGTGGCGGTGGGCGCGCGTTGTTGCTTCTACAACTGGGCCAACATCGATCGCCGCTACCCGCCGCCGTTCAGTTGGTTCGAGCGTTACAATCTCCGTCACGCAGCTCACGCGATTGCCGGTAATCAGGAAGCGGCGACCATTCTGCGTCGCCACGGTTATCGCGGCCCGATCAGCGTTATTCCACAGTTTGGCGTCGATCCCGAACTCTTTGCCCCCGTCTCGACGCGACCACCACGCTCAGCATGGGTGGTGGGCTACGCCGGTCGCCTGGTGCCGGAAAAAGGGGTTGCTGATCTCGTCGAGGCCGTGGCCGGTCTGCCCGCCCACGTTCATCTGCGCCTGATCGGCGATGGCGTTGAGCGCGAGCGGCTGCGCGCCCTGGCCAATCGGTTGGGGATCGTCGATCGCATCACCATTCAGCCCGCCGTTGCCAGCACTGCTATGCCTGCTGCCCTGCGCGAGCTGGATGCGCTGGTCTTGCCCTCTCGCACCCAGCCCAACTGGAAAGAGCAATTTGGCCGGATTTTGATCGAGGCGATGAGCTGCGGAGTGCCGGTGATCGGTTCGACCTGTGGCGAGATTCCGCAGGTAATCGGCGACGCGGGCCTCGTCTACCCCGAAGGCGACGTTGTCGCCCTGCGCGCCGCGCTGAGCCGGCTGTTGAACGACCCCGCCTTCAGCGCCGAGCTAGCGCGCCGTGGCCGCGAGCGCGCGCTGCGCCAGTTTACGCAGGCGGCGATCGCCCGTCAGCACGTGGCTGTCTACCGGGCGATGCTCGCCGGCGACACACCCGCCTGAGTCCATGTCGTTGCCAGCAAATTGTCATCGTCATCACTGCAACTCTGTGGTATTCTCGACACAGACACGCTCTCGTTTGGGCAGGAGAGATCTACAGTATGGCGATTAAATCTGACCGCTGGATCCGCCGTATGGCGCTCGAACATGGCATGATCGAACCGTTCGTCGATCATCAGGTGCGGCGGGGCGTCATCTCGTATGGCCTGACCTCGTATGGCTACGATATGCGGGTAACCGATCAGTTCAAGGTCTTCACCAACGTCTACAATGCGCTGGTCGATCCCAAGAAGTTTGATCCGCGCTCGTTCGTCGATATTCAGGCCGAATATGTCGATATTCCGCCCAACTCGTTTGCGCTCGCCCAGTCGCTGGAATACTTCCGCATTCCCCGCACGGTGAGCTGTATCGTGATCGGTAAATCGTCGTATGCGCGCTGCGGGATCATCATCAACGTGACTCCGCTTGAACCGGAGTGGGAGGGTCACGTGACGATCGAGATCAGCAACACCACACCCTTACCGGCCCGTATCTATGCCAACGAAGGGATCGGGCAGGTGCTCTTCCTGGAGAGCGATGAGCCGTGCGAAGTCTCTTACGCCGACAAGAAGGGGAAGTATCAGGGGCAGACGGGGATTGTTTTGCCGCGGATCGATCCGTAGCTGCCGTAGATGGGCTGGCAGGCCGCCCGATGGCGCAGCCGGGCGGCCTGTGCGGTTTACAAAAATAGCCCGTGAAGCCCAGGAGCTTTCGCCCTGGGAGAGAAGGGCTGTATCTGCTTCAGCGGCTTGCGACCTGGCCTGGCATGGGTTCGCGCGTGGTGGAGGCGATGGGACTGAACGCAAACCGTTTCCCATGCCGCCGCTCCCCGACCAGGCGCCACGAGCGTCGCATGCGCCATCGTTGCGCGAACGCCCACACCCGTGAGGGGTGGGGTGCAGCGCGTTGGTCGTGCGTGGATCCATCTTGCATCGCGTCGCGCGCTATGGTATCCTGGTGTCATGGAACAAATGTGCTACTCGACGACTGGACACGGTTCTGCCGATACCATTCGGCGCTAGATCGACGCGCGGAGTACACGCGAGTGAAAACGTTCGTCTACAAATTGCGTCCGACGCCTGCGCAAGCGGCATGCCTTGCCGAGACGCTGGAAACCTGCCGCCGACTCTCCAACCACGCGCTGAGCGAGCGCAAGACCGCGTATCACGAGCGCGGCGAGTCGATTGGCTTTGCCCGTCAATGCGCCAGCCTGCCCGCGCTGAAACGAACGCGGGAGTGGGCGTCGCTCCTGCGGGTCCATTCCCAGGTCGTGCAGAATGTCCTGCGTCGGGTAGACCGCGCGTTTCACTCCTTCTTTCGGCGCGTGAAGGCCGGCAAGCAGCCCGGCTACCCCAGATTCAAGGGCAAGGGCTGGTACGACAGCTTCACCTACCCGCAGTGGGGCAACGGCGTCACGCTGGAAAGGGGGCGGCTGACGCTCTCCAAGATTGGCGCCATCCGGCTGCATACCGATCGCCCATTGGAGGGTGCGCCAAAAACCTGCACCATCGTTCGCAAAGCGGATGGCTGGTACGCACACATCGCGTGCGACGTTGCGCCGTCGCCGCTCCCGCCTACTGGCAACGCCGTCGGCGTCGATGTCGGATTGGAGTTCTTTGCTACGCTGTCGAACGGCGAGCGGATCGCCAATCCGCGCTTCTATCGCGTCGCCGAGCGCAAACTGAAGCAGGCGCAACGTCGGCTCGCCCGGCGCGTGAAGGGCGGCAAGCGCTACCACAAGGCGCGCGCGCTGTTGGCAAAAGCTCACTTGAAGGTCAAGCGGGCGCGACAGGATTTCGCCCACAAGATTGCTCGCAAGCTGGTCACTGCGTATGACCGTATTGCGGTTGAAAAACTGAATATTCGGGGCATCGCGCGGAACCATCCCCTTGCCAAATCGATCACCGACGCCGGATGGGGTCTCTTCCTGAACATCCTGCGCGCCAAGGCTGCAAGCGCCGGGCGCGTCGTGGTGGACGTCAACCCTGCCGGAACGTCGCAACGATGCGCGCAGTGCGGCGAGCCGGTTCCCAAACGGCTTTCCGTTCGCTGGCACTCCTGCCCGTATTGTGGGTGTGAGCTGCACCGCGATCACAATGCCGCACTCACTATCTTGCAGAAGGGCGGGGGCGCCGCCTTCGGGGAGGCTCTGCCGGTGGGCGGGCCGCAGAACCGAGAACCCCACCGGCTTTAGCCGTGGGAGTGTCAGACTTCCATGACCATCGGCAACACCATTGGCCGTCGGCGCGTCTCGCGGTAGAGGAACTCGCTCACGACATCGCGGATCTTGCGGTTGATGTAAGCCGCATCGACCGTTGCGCCACTGCCATTTTTGTTCGTCAGCGCCGCGCGCACCGTCTCTTTGGTCGCCTCGATCAGATCCTGGCTCTGCCGCATGTAGACGAAACCGCGTGAGACCACATCGGGGCCAGCGACCAGCGCGCCGGTTGCGCTGTCGATACTGACCACCACGATCAGCATGCCGTCTTTCGCCAGCAACTGCCGGTCGCGCACCACAACGTTACCCACATCGCCCACCGTGGTGCCATCGACGTAGATATAGCCAACAGGCGCTTTGCCGGTGATCTTGCCGAAACCGGGCGAGAACTCCATGATCGTGCCGCCCTCGGCAATCAAGACGCGCTCTTCGTCGGCCACTGCGCCGACGTTGGTCGCCAGCTTGCGGTAGAGCATCAGATGGCGGTAATCGCCGTGGAAGGGCACGACAAAGCTGGGTCGCAGCAAGGCCAGCAACAGCTTCAGCTCTTCTTGCGCGGCGTGACCAGAGACATGCACACGGGCTTCACCCCCGTATACGACTTCAGCGCCCAGCCGGAAGAGGTTGTTAATCACCTTGTTGACGCTCACCTCGTTGCCGGGGATGGGCGTTGCCGAGACGACCACCGTATCGCCGGGCTTGATCTTCACGTGCGGATAGTCGCGGTTCGCCATGCGGTTGAGCGCAGCCATCGGCTCGCCCTGACTGCCCGTGCAGACAATGGCAATCTCGTCGTCGGCATACGCCGTCATTTCATGCGGACGGATGATCGTGCCTTCACCGGCGCGCAGATAGCCCAGCTCAAAGGCGATGCGGGCGTTGGTTTCCATACTGCGCCCGGCCAGCATCACCTTGCGCCCGTATGCTTCAGCGGAGTCGATCACCTGCTGAACGCGGCTGATATTCGAGGCAAACGTAGCCACGATGATGCGCCCAGGCGCCGTGGCAAAGATGTTGTCGAACGCTTCGCCGACAGTCGTTTCGCTCGGCGTATACCCCTTTGACTCTACCCGCACACAGTCGGTCACCAGCACGAGCGGCTTGCGATTGCCCAGCTCGGCAATCTTTTCGAGATCGGTTGGTCGCCCATCGACCGGCGTGTGATCCAGTTTCCAGTCGGTCAGGTAGACCAGCAGACCGGCGGGGGTGGTGATGGCGAAACCGACTGTGTCGGGAATCGAGTGAGCAACGTGGAAGGCTTCGACCGTGAAGCTGCCGACGGCAAACGGTTCCCGCTCGGTAATCTGCACGGTTTTCACCCTGTCGTGCAGGCGATGTTCCTTGAGTCGGTTGCCAAGCAGGCCGAGCGTCAGCTTCGTCGCATACACCGGCGGAAAACCCAGATCGGCGATCAGATGCGGCACCGCGCCGATATGGTCTTCGTGACCGTGCGTAATCAAAATCCCCTTAATCTGATGCGTCTTCTCGCGCAGATAGGTAATGTCGGGCAAAACGAGATCCACGCCGAGCATGTCGGCATCGGGAAACATGACACCGCAATCGAGAATGACGATCTCTTCGCCATACTCAACCACCCACATGTTCCGACCGACTTCCCCGGCGCCACCGAGTGGAATCACACGGAGACGTTGTTTGGCCATAGAGTTTTGTCAGGGTCGAAATGTGCAGCGACCCCTACTCCTTTCTGTTGATACTGAAGACTGGCGCAGTGAGCAGATGCGCCCCAACGACCACTATGTTGACAGGGCATATCAGCGCCCTGACCAGACCAATACGAACGCCAGGTGTTAAGCCGCTGGCGTAACGGCATGTTCTTCCGGCGCGCGCACCGATTGCGCGAGCGCAGCAACCAGTTCATCACGCCGTTCAATTTCAGCTCCGATGCGCAGGCGGTAGCGGCCATGCGCCTGTCGGTGGAGCCAGCGCAAGAGCGGGTTGGCAATCGCTTCCGCCGGATCGTGCCGACAGCACAGGATGATCTCATCAGCGCTGGCGTTCACCGCAGTGATGTCAGACCAGCGGCAGCAGAGTCGGATACCCATCGTCTCGTAGCGCAATCCGTCGTCATCGATGCGCACCACCGCATCCCATTCGGCAATCAGGTTCCAGATCAGGAAAGGAGTCGCCACCACCAGCGTCAGCAGCAGGAGAGCCGGCACAACTTGTTCAACGACGGGGGGCTGCGCCAGCAGGCGCTGGAGATCGGCCCAAAACGCCGAGGGATGGAAGCTCAATCGCAGCATGCTCGCTATGCTCCACAGGGCGAACACCCAGAGGATCATGGCAACCGCGATCATGAGCAGATTGTAGCGCCGACCAGACGGCGAGAGGCGGTAAATCAGTGACATCGACACGTCGCACCACAGGCGACTTGCGGCCAATCATCAGAAGAGCCGAAGTTGTTCGGGCGGCTCACCGGCGGCTGGAGCAGGAGCAGGCGCCTGACGCTGGCGTTCAGCTTCGGCCAGAATCTCGGGCAGGCGACGAAAATCGGCTTCGAGCAGCGGCCGGTTTTGGGGTTGGTGCAAGGCGGCAGCCGGATGGATCATCGGCACAATCAAACGTCCGTTGATAAAGCGAGGCTGGCCGTGGATCCGGGTGATCCGTTCGCCGGGCAGAAACAACCCCATCGAGTAGCGGCCCAGAGTGATAATTACGAGCGGATTGATGGCCGCAATCTGACGCATGAGAAAGAGTTTAGTACACGTTTCAATTTCGTTGGGTTCGGGATCGCGATTCTGTGGTGGCCGACATTTCACCACGTTCGCGATATAGACGTCCTCACGTCGCAGTCCGGCCAGCGCGAGCAAATCGGTCAAGAACTGTCCTGAAGGGCCAACGAACGGGCGTCCCTGACGATCTTCGTGATAGCCAGGACCTTCACCGATCAGCATCACGCGCGCATCGGCTGGCCCTTCGCCGGGCACTGCGCGAGTGCGCCCCCGGTGCAGGTCACATGCTGTGCAGCGTTGCACTTCCTGAGCAATGGTAAACAAGATTTCGCTGGCCGTCACACGCCTTGCCTCGCATGCCGCAACGTTACTGCTTCTATTATAGCATACTTAGGTGGCAAAACAGGGATGGTCTGATGAGGCGTCGCCATTTAATTGGTCTGCGCCCACGTGAACACTGGCTGCGCGCGAGCGTGATTGCTGCGCTCGTTGTTTCACCCGCTTTAGCGCGCTTGAACGGGCGTTCGGATTGCGGTATGCTATATGAGGTTCACCATATAATACCAACTTTAGGTGTCCAATCATCTTTAGATCAGCGCGCGGCGCTTCCCGCGCGCCCGTGCCATCCTGCTGTCTGGTCAGGAGCGTGTGGCGCCGTCCCGATCCATGTCATTGCGAGGGCGCGGAGCGCCCGAAGCAATCCCCCGCGTCAGCGGGAGTCGTGCCTCAGCGCCCGCTGCTGCTCCGCTCTCCCAGCGGGAGCGGGGCGGGAGTGAGGGCGCGCAGGAAATGGCCACGCCGCCGCCATCCCAGTCCTCCCAGCGTTCGGCGCGCGATCGGTGCTGCCCCAGCAACCGCTCTGCGGAGCGCTCCCGCCGCATCGTTCGCCCAGAGGCAGGGTGTGCGTGGCTGACTAATGTGACTATCTATCTAAAGTTGGTATAAATTGAGGTTGCTGCCGACACGCGAACATGCAGACGCTTTCAGGCGCGTGAGCGAGCAGACGAGTCATACAGCTCCATTAGCCCTTGGGAAGGCAAGGGGCGGTATGCCTCCCGCGCTCGTGGGGGTCGGTTATATTCTTGCCTGTCCAGCCAGGATAGCCTCTTGGCATAGCAGCCGGAGATCCGTGCGCGTCGCAGGCAAAGGTGTGATACACTACTGAATACAACGCCTCACCAGACAAGGAATGCGCGTGATGACCGGACATTCGTCTTCGGCCCAGGCGCCGTTTGATGCAGAGTTGCCGCAGTGGCAGCTTCAGCGAGAAGCGCTGGCAACCGTGATCGACACACTGCTGGCAGCGCCAAATCTGGTCGATCTTCACGCCGGCATCACGACCTTGCGTCAGCGCTTGAGTGATCCCCGCGATCCGTTGCGCCAGCCGGGGCCGGACAGCATCCTGTTTTCGGCGCCGGTGCTGATCGCTGAACTCGATCAGATCGAAGCTGCGCGCACGCTTGAACGGGCGCGCTACTACCTGCGGCGACTGCGCCGCTCGCTGCGCGAACAACGGTTCGCTCCGGCCAGCGACATTGATCTGTACCGCTGGAAAGAATACGACGATATTCTGACCGATAGCCTCTGGCTGATCGATCGCCGCGACTCCTCCGGGGTTCATCGCGCCGATTACTGGGGCAATTTCGTCCCCCAGATCCCGCGCCAGTTTATTCGGCGCTACACTCGTCCGGGCGAATGGGTGCTCGATCCGTTTGCCGGTTCCGGCACGACCCTGATCGAAGCGCGGCGCCTCGGTCGCCATGCGATTGGGGTGGAATTGCAGGCCGATATGGTGGCGCGAGTGCGCGAGCTGGTGGCTGCCGAACCGGTGGTGCAGCCGACGGTAGCCGCGATCGAGCAGGGCGATAGCCTGGCGATCGATTTTGCCGATCTGTTAGCGCGCTACGGCGCGACCAGCGCGCAACTGGCGCTCTTGCATCCGCCCTACCACGACATCATTCGCTTTAGCGACGATCCGCGCGATCTGTCCAATGCGCCTACTATCGACGATTTTTTGCGCCGATTGACCCTCCTTACCGAACGGGTGGCAGCGGTGCTCGATCGTGGCCGGTATCTGGCGCTGGTGATCGGCGATATCTATCGTCACGGCGAGTGGCAGCCGCTGGGTTTTTGGGCGATGGAGGCGATTCAGTCGTGTGGCTTTAGCCTGAAGAGCATTGTGGTGAAGAACTTTACCGGCACGCTGGGCAAGCGGGGCAGCGCCGAACTCTGGCGCTACCGGGCGCTGGCAGGCGGCTTCTACGTTTTCAAGCACGAGTATATCTTCGTGTTGCGCCGGCGCTGAGCGTGGCCCGGCAGAGTCGGTGTACAATTGAAGCAGGAATGAGCACGCTGCGGAGCGCCAGAGTATGACCTACACTTCCTTTGCCTCGATCGATGAATTGCAAGCTGCGCTGGCCGACCATGCTTATATCGCCGATCGCGCCCTGACAACAGCGATTTTTCTTGCGCTGAAGCTCAATAAACCATTGCTGCTCGAGGGTGAGGCTGGCGTCGGCAAGACCGAGATCGCCAAGACCCTGGCCCGCATGCAGGGGCGCGAGTTGATCCGGTTGCAGTGCTATGAAGGGCTTGACGTCAATACCACCATCTACGAGTGGAATTACGCTCGCCAGATGTTGCAAATTCGCCTGCTGGAAGCGCAGGGTGCCGCGCAACATACCGCAGCGCAGCAGAGTATCTTCAGCCCAGAGTTTCTGATCAAGCGTCCGTTGTTGCAGGCGATCGAGGCGCGCGGTGACCAGCCGCCAATCTTGCTTATCGACGAGCTTGATCGCGCTGATGAAGAGTTTGAAGCTTTCTTGCTTGAGCTGCTCTCCGACTGGCAGATCTCGATCCCTGAGATTGGCACGATCCGGGCCGAGACGCCGCCAACCGTGATCATCACTTCCAACCGCACTCGCGAGGTGCATGATGCGCTCAAACGTCGTTGCCTCTTCTATTGGGTTGATTATCCGACGCTCGACAAAGAGATTCAGATCGTTAGGGCGCGCGTGCCCGGCGCCAGCGAGCGGCTGGCCCGTCAGGTGGTGATTGTGGTGCAGGAGTTGCGCCGGATGGATCTCTACAAACTGCCGGGTGTCGCCGAGACCCTCGATTGGGTGACGGCGCTGGTGGCCCTCGATCAGACTGAATTGACGCCGCAGGCGGTTGAAGATACCCTGGGCGCAATTTTGAAGTATCAGGACGATATCGCCCAGGTGCGTGGCCGCCAGCTCAACGAGTTGTTGAAACGAGCAAGCGCAGGTGTCTCATGAGTGGCGAGATTGATGTTGCTGCAACCCTGGCGGCATTGCGCGCCGAGGTGCGCGCGCGCCGCGCCGCGTTGCCCACAGCGGAGCCGACACCCGCTGCGCGTGAATTGCAACGCGCTGTGGAGGAGCTGGAATATACCCGTGTTGTGAGCGCTCACTGGCCGCTCAACGGGCGCAATCCGCTCGAAAACGCGATTGCCCTGATCAACAAGATTGTGCGTCGCTATTTGCGCTGGTACATCAATCCAATCGTTGAGCAGCAAAATGCCTTTAACGACGCGGCTGCGCGCGCAATTCAGTTGCTGGTCAACGAAAACGCCGCCCTGCGGGCCGAGCTTGCCGAACTGCGCGCCGAACTCGCTGCGCGCCAGTCATCATCGCCACAGCCATGAGTCGAATCCTGATCTGCGCGACGCAGGTGCCCTTCGTTCGTGGCGGCGCCGAGTACCTGGTCGAGAGTCTGCGCGATGAATTGCGCCGCCGCGGCCATGTGGTTGATGTGGTCGCCCTGCCCTTCCAATGGCATCCGGTTGAGCGGATAGTTGAGAGCGCGCTGGCCTGGCGCCTGCTCGACATCAGTCACGTCAATGGCGAACCGGTCGATCTGGTCATCGCTACTAAATTTCCTTCCTACCTGATCCGTCATCCGCGCAAGGTGGTGTGGCTGGTGCATCAGCATCGCCAGGCATACGACTGGTATGGCACGCCGCTGAGCGATTTCGATGGTTCACCTGCTCATCGCGCTACGCGCGAGCAGATCTTTCGCATGGATGCGCGCGCGCTGAGTGAATGTCGCGCCAGATATACCATCTCGCGCAACGTGAGCCGCCGACTCGAACGATTTAACAGTCTGAGCAGTACGCCACTCTACCCGCCCAGTCGCTACGCCAGCCGGTTGTGGGCCGGCCCCTACGGCGACTACATTCTTTCCCCTGCTCGTCTCGACCGGGCCAAACGCATCGATCTGCTGTTACTGGCTCTGGCCCGCGCGTCAACTCCGGTGCGCGCGATCATTGCCGGCGCCGGTCCCGATCGTGAACGGCTCGAAGCGCTCGCCGCCAGTCTTGGTCTCGGCCAACGGGTCACGTTCCGCGGCTTCGTCAGCGATGATGAGTTGATCGATCTGTATGCGCATGCCCGCGCCGTCTATTATGCGCCGATCGATGAAGATTACGGCTTTGCAACGGTTGAAGCCTTCGGCGCTGCTCGCCCGGTGATCACCACTGATGATGCTGGCGGTGTGCTCGAGTTTGTTCGTCACGGCGAGAATGGCTTGATCTCGCCCCCTGATCCGGCAGCGATTGCAATTCATCTCGACCGGCTGGCCGGTGATGCAGCGGAAGCGCAGCGCCTGGGATGCGCCGGGCAACCGCAGGTGAGCGCGATCACGTGGGATCGCGTGATTGGTGCGCTGCTCTCCGGGTAGCGGTTTCGTATCCTCTTGCGCGCCGCCAGAGACCGCGCAGCGATCTCCGGCTTCCTCTTGCATCGCCTGTCGCCTTATGGTAATATCGCAGGCGAGATGGGCAGGTCGCATAGTTGGTCTAGTGCGCGGCACTGGAAATGCCGTACAGCGGTAACGCTGTCGTGGGTTCGAATCCCACCCTGCCCGCCACTCGCCTCTTTTCAGCCGCTTCCCCTTGACGCAATCTCTCGTCGGAGACATCAGCAGGCAAGCGCCGCCCTGCTGGCGCTTGCCGCACTGCCTCGATCCATTTCTGCTCTCCCCTCTCCCAGCGGGAGAGGGGGCGGGGGTGAGGGTCTCCCCTCTCCCAGCGGGAGAGGGGACGGGGGTGAGGGCGCGCAGGAGCTGGCCACGCCGCCGCCATGCCGGTTCTCCCAACGTTCGGCGCGCGCTAGGTGCTGCCCCAGCAACCGCCCTCCGGAACGCTCCCGTCTCATCGTGCTCACTGCGGCAGCGTTGACGTGGCTGCCCGATACGTGACAATCTATCTAAAGTCGGTATAAGGGGCATCACACAATATGCCGCTTCTCCATAATAAAGTGATGCCAGCGGTCGGCCACGCGCAAGGCAAGATAGACAAGCGAGACGCCAACTGCCGCTCGGCCAGCCGGGCCACGCCGCCAGAGCCAGTCGAGCGCAAGGGCCATGCAGATTGCGGCCAGCGGCAGCATAAAGAAGACGTGCTTCAAAATCATGTCGGCAATCGTCCAGTTGACCAGTGAATAGAGGATCAACACCGCCCACCAGCCGATCAGCAGACGATGAGCGCGTTGCGCGGCAGGCCAGATCAGAACGGCGCCAACCAGAATAAGCGCAATCCCCGGCCAGGTGAGATGATTGACGATAAAGGCGCCATCGATCGCCGGGGTTGGCAGCGGCAGGGCGTCTGCCCGCGCCACTCGCTGTGAGAGCGCCGAGCTGATCGCCGGTAGCGTCTCGGCGACAACGACCGGCACATACCAGACGTGATAGATCAGAAATGCGGCCACTTCGGCCAGGATCAGCCCGGTCAGGATCAGGCGACCGCGCTGGAGTGACGGCAGTTCGCGCCGGAAGAGTTCTAACAGCGCGTAGATGCCCATCATCGTGAAGGCCATGATCCCCACGACGGTGTATGTCAGCATCGCCAGCGCGGCGGCGGCGGTCACACCCCACAACGCCTGCCGGGTCGTCGGCTGATCATCGTGCGCCAGCGCAACCGCAATGAGCACCAGGGTTCCCCATAGCCCTAACTGAGTCGGCCAATTGCCCCACGAGATGAGAAAATAGGGCATCAAGAGCAAATGATAGCAGCCGGCAGCAATCACCGCCAGCGCTGGCCGCCCAAACAGGCGCAGCGTGATATAGGCAATGAGCAGGCTCCGCGAAACATCGAGCGCGGTGTTAAGCACATTCGAGGCTAACCCCAGATCGAGACCGATCAAACCGAATGGCGCGGTGATCAGGTACCAGAGCGGCGAATAGGGGAAGTGCCCACCCTCAAAACCAACCGTATCGCCGAGCAGGGTCACCCGACTCGGCACGACCAGCTCCATAAACCGCCCTTCCAGCACCAACTGGGTTCGCGGCACGTGCCATTTTTCATCATACACGATGGTCTGCGGGTAGACTACGCCGCCGATCTTGACCAGCGCTGCCAGCAGCGCGATCCGCCAGAGCCACTGTTCGAGCGGCGGCGGTAATGTCTCGCCGCCACGGGCAAAGGCCGCGCGGGTGAAAGCGCGCAGCGGCGTCAGTGTCAGGTGGAGTCCTAACAGGATAGCCCAGAGCGATGGCGTAAAGATTGCCCACCAGATCCGGTAGACGGCCAGGAGACTGCTCAGCAGCGCAATAGCCAGCGCTGTGATGATCGCTGCCGGACGCGCCGCAACTGCCACCCGTCGCAGCAGCCAGAAACCGAGTGCGCCGAACAGAGCCAGATGGATTGCCTGCCAGAACGGCCAGCCGTATTCGGCCTGACGGGCTGAAATCCAGTCAATTGCCACTCCAAGCGGACGTGGATCGCCGGGCGCGCGAAACGTATCACTCATGAACTGCACGCGCAGATGATCATCACTGGGCGGCGTGAGCAGATAGTAACGGGCTGGCACCGAACGCAGCTTGATTTCCACCGGCGCCATCTCGCTGGTCGCAACCGATAATTGGGGTGGTGGCGATCCTTCCGGGCGGAAACCATTCGCTCGAAATGTCACCACTGTCCAGCTCGATCCAATACCCGGAAAGGTAACCGAGGCGTCGCCTTTGGTAAAGGAAAATGTAAACTGCGCATTCCGCTCCAGATCATGAAATCCGCTCAGGTACGGACGAGCGTAAGTCGTGCCGATATCGATTGTGCCCCCTGGCAGCGCCAGGTTGGCGGCAGCGGCAGCCAGCAGGCTGAAGAGAACAATACCGACCGTGATCAGCAGATCGCGGCGCGCCCGCGTCAGCCATTGTCGCATCGTGAACCCCCGCGCTATAACACAAATCATACGAATCGTTCCGGTTTTCGCCAGCTTGCTGTGCTATACTACCAGAGCAGGTCAATGTTGTGATCTGCTCACCCGCTCTCAGGCGGACACCACGTAGAGGAAGAGCGATGAGACTGGAACGATTTACTGAAAAGGCCCAACAAGCCTTTCATCTGGCCCAAGAAATGATGCAGGAGCATCAGCATTCGCAGCTCGATGTTGAGCACCTCTTCCTGGCGATGCTCCGCCAGCGCGATGGTCTGGCCGCGCGCGTTCTGTCACGGCTCAACGTCGATCCGCAAGAGGTGGCGCATCGGGTTGAGCGCGAGCTGAAGAAATTGCCAACCATCAACAACCCATTCGGCATGAGCAATCAGGTCTATATCACCCATCGCACGCAGCGGCTGATCAAACGAGCCGAAGAAGAGGCCAATCGGTTGGGTGATCAATATATCGGCATCGATCACCTGCTAATCGGGCTGACAGGCGAGCGTGATAGCGTTTCCGCCCGCATTCTGCAGAGTTTCAATATTGATCAAGAGCGGATCTATCAGGTGTTAATGGAGATTCGGGGCAGCCAGCGCAGCGATGATCCTTCAGCCGAGAGCCGCTACGAGATCCTGTCGAAGTATAGCACTGATCTGACCGAGCTGGCGCGGGAGGATCAGCTCGATCCGGTGATTGGCCGCGAAGCCGAGATCACTCGTGTGATCCGGATCCTCTCGCGTCGCACGAAGAATAATCCTGTGCTGGTGGGTGAAACCGGCGTTGGCAAAACTGCCATTGTCGAAGGGCTGGCTCAACGCATTGCCCGCGGCGAAGTGCCGCCAACCTTGCGCGACCGCAAGTTGCTGGCGCTCGATCTGGCCGGGATGGTGGCCGGCTCGAAGTTCCGCGGCGAGTTTGAAGAGCGCCTCAAGGCGGTCATGGATGAAGTGCGCAATGCGAAGGGTCGCATCATTCTCTTCATCGATGAGCTACATACTGTCGTTGGCGCCGGCGCAGCCACCGGCAGCATCGACGCTTCCAACATGCTGAAGCCGGCGCTCTCGCGGGGTGAGATTCAGGTTATCGGCGCCACGACCATCGATGAGTATCGCAAACATATCGAGAAAGATGCGGCGCTGGAACGGCGCTTTTCACCGGTGTTTGTGGAAGAGCCAGACCCTGAAACCACCATTGAGATGCTGCGCGGGTTGCGCAAGCGCTACGAAGAGCACCACCAGCTCACGATTAGCGACGAGGCGTTGCAGGCTGCGGTGCAGCTTTCAAGCCGCTATATCAACGATCGCTTCCTGCCCGATAAAGCCATTGACCTGATCGATGAGGCCAGCGCGAAGCTGCGCATTGACATCTTCTCGATGCCGCCGGAACTGAAGGCCAAGCAAGAAGAGCTGAACCGTCTGCAAGCCGAGGAAGAGGAAGCCGGCGCGCAGCGCGATTACGAGCGCGCCGCCCTGCTCCGCTCGCGCTATCTCGCTCTCCAGGCCGAATTTGAGGCTGAACGCAGCGAGTGGCTGGCGCGCAACAATCTCGATGAGGTTGTTGATGATGAAGATGTGGCGCAGATCGTCTCGAGCTGGACGGGCGTGCCGGTGAGTCGTATGCTGGAAACCGAACGCGAGAAGCTCATTCATATGGAGGAACGGCTCCACGAGCGCGTGATCGGCCAGCATGAGGCGATTGTAGCGCTGAGTGACGCCATTCGCCGGGCGCGCTCCGGCCTGCGCGATCCTCGTCGCCCCATCGGTTCATTCCTCTTCGTTGGACCGACCGGCGTCGGGAAGACCGAGCTGGCGAAGGCGCTGGCCGAATTCATGTTCGATAGCGAAGAGGCGCTGACTCGCGTCGATATGAGTGAATACCAGGAGCGGCATACCGTCAGTCGCCTTATCGGCGCGCCACCCGGTTATGTCGGCTACGACGAGGGCGGTCAATTGACCGAGAGCATCCGTCGTCGCCCTTACCAGGTCGTGCTCTTCGATGAGATCGAAAAGGCGCATCGCGATGTTTTTAATGCGTTGCTGCAAGTGCTCGATGATGGCCGGCTCACCGACGGTCAGGGACGCACGGTCGATTTTCGTAATACGATTATCATCATGACCAGCAACGCCGGCACTGAATACCTGCAGGGTGGCGGTATCGGTTTTAGCACCGGCAACAAGGGGCCGAGAACGATCGATCTCCGTGAGGCGCGCAAGAAAGTTGATGAAGCGCTCAAACAGACCTTCCGGCCCGAATTTCTCAACCGGATCGATGAGATCATTCTCTTCCATCCGTTGACGCTCGACGATCTGACCAGGATTGTTGAGTTGCAGATCGCCGAGCTGGTCGAGCGCTTGCGCGAGCAACAGATCGGGCTAACCCTGACGCAGGCTGCCAAGGAGTATCTGGTCAACGAGGGCTACAATCCGGTCTTTGGCGCGCGACCGCTGCGCCGGACGATCCAGCGTCTGCTGGAGACGCCGATCTCGCGCGAGCTGCTGCGCGGTTCGTTCAAACCGGGCGATCAGATCGAGGTTGATGTCGAAAACGGCCAGCTTGTCTTCCATCGCGGCGGCATCCTGACAATGGAAGAGCGCCGTCCGGCTGAACCGCTCGATGCCTAAACTGTAATCTACGCTGCCGGGTTTGTCATTTTCATCTGCCCGGCAGCGTGGTATCATCCTGATTCAGAAACGTATTGCAGTTTCATCTCTGATCAGGAGTAGCCGTGACAGCATCCGATATTGCCGCACAACTCGTTCTCGCCCAACGCCGCGCTGCGCGTTTACGCAATGCTCTCATGGCAGTTGGCTCTTTCTTTTCTGCCGCCCGCCAGACTGATCCGTTGCCGATGCTGCGCGATCTGTGCAGTGAATGGCTGCTGGCCGATAAAGTTGAAATCCTGATCCCGGCGGGCACGGGCAGCTTGAATTCACAAGTCCCGACCATGCTGGTGGGGCCAATCACGATTGGCCGCCGGGTGATTGGGCGCATTGAAGTCAGCCGAACCACCACGCCGTTTGATGCTGATGACCGCGAATTACTGGCAGCGCTCGGCCAGATTATCGGGCTGGTGCTCGAACAGTCATCGCTGCAAGGCCAGCTTGACCAGTATCTAAACCAGGCCCGCGCTCATGCCGATACGCTCGATCAGTTGCTGCAATTCGGTCGGCTGGTCACGAGCGCAACCAGCGACCCCTTGCATTTGGGCTTGCAACTTGCGACCCAGGTGCCGGCAATGGTCGGCGGCGAACGCGCCTCATTGCTGCTCATTCCGCTCGATGATGCCGCTTCTCCCATGCTGCTGTTGAGCAATGGCCACGTCGCCACCCCCGATCGAGCGCGCGAAGTGCGTGAGCATGGGTTTGCCGGGCTGGTGCTGCGCGAAGGACAACCGCTGATCATCGATGAAACAGACGCTGATCGCCGCTGGCTCTCGCTGCGGGTGCGCGAGCACGACGCGCCAACGCGCTGCGCAATGGCCGTACCCCTACGCTGGGGGCAACGCCTGCTCGGCGCATTGACTGTCACCACCACCCACAGTCGGCGGTTCGATAGCTCGCATCTTAATCTGCTTGAGCTGGTCGGATGTCACATCTCGCTGGCGCTGTACGCGGCAGAACTTGAAACCCGCCGCAAACGCAGCGCTACACTGCTGGCCGAGATGCAACGCGAGTTAACCAATCTGGTGGAAGCAGCGCGCGCCGGCGCGCCGGTGTCTGTGACCCAGCTCGAAGCGCAGCTTCACCAGATGCATGCCGTGCAGAAACTGCTTGCGTTGCCAGTCGCAAATGTTGCCGTTGAATAGACGCCCTTGCTGCCGATGACGCGAGGAGGGGCGAAAGATCCTTCGCCCCTCCAGTTACCTCGCGCGCTCATTAGCGGATGCGTATCGTCCCCCTGGTTGTTGACGGATAAGGATATCCCGTGCCCTCGCCCGCGCGCGTATATGGCGACAGGGCACAGCAGAACTGCACCCTGTCGCCGCACTACCTCACCTCAGGCGCACTACTCATCCGGATTGCCATACTCGTCGATGTTGGTTGGGTCTGGATCATTGAAGGGCTGATTGGGCGGCGTTATTGGATTGTTGTCCAGTCCGATCAACGGCGCCGGCAGCGGATTGGCGACTGTGTCCGTGGTCTGGGTAAGCGTAAAGGTGGCAATCACCAACTGCTGGCTCACCGCTCCCTGCGCAGTCAACTGGTAGAACCCAACGGGCAGGCGCTCATCGAGGAACAGCTCAACCAGAAACTGCCCGGAAACCGGATCGGTAAACGTTGAGGGGAAGCCCCGCACCGAGCCATCGGGCATTGTCAGCCACAGGTCAACCCGCTCGCCTGGGAAGAAGAGATCGCCGTTAGCGTAGAAGATCGAACGCTGCGGCGCATCGGCGCCGAAAGGCACCACAACCGACAGCCGGGCCGGGCCGCGCTGCGTGACAGGGCGAGAGCGCAGCTCAAAGTGGGCAAAGACGCGGAAGTTGCTGGTGTTGCCCAGCGCGGTAACGGTGTAGCGGCCAACCGGATTCTTGCCCTCAAACTGGAACGAGGTCGAAACCGCCCCACTCGGCGTTGCCTGCACCACCTGCTGTCCGGGCGGGAAATCGATCACGGTGCCATCGGGCGCAGTCAGCCAGAATGACACTAATTCACCCCCAAGAAAACCGCGTCCATCAACTTCCAGGATTTGCCCCTGCTGGATCACGCTGGTCTCCTGGCCGTTGAGCGTAGCGCGCAGCGTGGCCGAACCGGTTGGGCCAGGGCGGCCACCAGGGATGACGACGAAGAAGGCTGAGGCGGTATTTGCGCCGCCACTGCTCAGCCCGCGGCCCGTAAGACGGTAGCAACCATAAGGCCAGGTGCCCGGCACAGTGATGGTGAGTGATAGTTGACCAGCATTGTTGCTGAAACGGGCAAACTGAACGTTGACCGGCATGTCAATCACGCCATCGAGCTGCTGGCTCGCGCCAACAGTGAAAATGCGGCCATCAGGAAAGGTGATGTCTACCTCGATTGGCTCCGGTCCAAACGGCGGTTCCAGCACCCGATAGTAATCAAAACGCGCCAGCAGGGTCTGGGTCTGGAAAATTGCCGGCGCCGGCGCGCCGGTGATTGCGCAATTGGCTACACCCTGCGGAGTGAAAATCTCGACCCGCGCCCGTGATGCAGCAGCGCCATAAGTGAAAAGACCCAACACCACAATCAGCGCCGCACTCAATCCGAACGCCAGCAGCGAACGTAACGAGAAGCGTTTCATGCCATTCCCCTCCCAATCACGACTGAGAAAAACCTGATAGGACAGTGAAAGTGTACTGATTTCTTTGCTGCACTAACAATCCGTGTAGATTACGCAGTCGTTACAGGAAGATAAAATGTTTGTTATGTGAACCAGCTTCAGCGCAGGATTGATGAATAGCGAGAAATAAATCGTTTGTTGATCCGTTTTTGGGTACATTTCTCGTGAGACTCAGGCATGCGACGCGAGGTTGATCTGCCTGTGAGCGCGATGCGGCGGGCTTGATACGGAGATCGGTTGCTGGAGCAGAGATTATTGGCCAGCTAAAGTTAGCATTGCGCCCACATGCCAGATCGCTTTCAAATGCAACCATTGCTCCTGGTGGTCTAGGAGGAAGGACACTGCTGAAAGCGCGCGAGACACGAAGAGACGTTGCATTGCAACGTCTCCGGTGTGCTGCAGAGCTGGTTGATTGACCAACTGCCTACACGATGATCGAGTCCTGCTGGTAGACGCCAAACACCTCGCGCAAGACATCGCACATTTCGCCGAGCGTGCAGTAGGCGCGGACGCACTCGAGGATCGCCGGCATCATATTCTCGCTGCCCTGAGCGGCTGCGCGCAGTTCGGCCAGCCGGCGCGCCGCCAGCGCCTGATCACGCTCCTGGCGCACCCGGTTGAGGCGCGCAAGATGGCGCTGCTCGCCTTCAGGATCCATCTGGAGGATTGGGATAGTGATCGGCTCGTCATCCTGGAAGGCGTTGACCCCGACAATAATCCGCTCGCCGCGATCAATCTCTTGCTGATAGCGATAAGCCGAATCGGCAATCTCGCGGTGATAATAGCCATTGCGGATTGCGGCAATCACGCCGCCCTGCGCGTTGATCGCGTCGAAGATCTGCTGTGCCTCGCGCTCCATCCGGTCGGTCAGCGCCTCGACAAAATAGCTGCCACCAAGCGGATCGACCGTATTCGCCACGCCGCTCTCGTAGGCGATGATCTGCTGGGTGCGCAGCGCAATCGTCACCGCTTTCTCCGAGGGCAGCGCCAGCGCTTCGTCCATCGAGTTGGTGTGCAGGCTCTGCGTGCCGCCTAGCACAGCGGCCAGCGCCTGAATGGCCGTGCGCACGATGTTGATCTCTGGCTGCTGCGCAGTCAGTGAGCAACCAGCAGTTTGGGTGTGGAAGCGCATCCACCACGAGCGTTCGTTCTTCGCGCCATAGCGCTCGCGCATGGCGCGCGCCCAGATTCGGCGCGCCGCGCGATATTTGGCAATCTCTTCAAAAAAGTCGTTGTGGGCGTTGAAGAAGAAACTAATGCGCGGCGCGAAGTCGTCGATATTGAGGCCGCGTTCTAGCGCTGCTTCGACGTAGGCAAAACCATCGGCCAGCGTGAATGCCAGTTCTTGCGCGGCAGTGCTGCCAGCCTCGCGAATGTGATACCCGCTCACGCTGATCGGGTTCCACTGCGGCACATAGCGGGTGGCAAACTCGATCGTATCGGTAACCAGCCGCATACTCGGCTCAGGTGGGAAGATGTATTCGTTTTGGGCAATGTACTCTTTGAGAATGTCGTTCTGAATTGTCCCGCGCAGTTTGCTCCACGGAATCCCGCGCTTCTCAGCTACTACCAGATACATCGCCCAGATCATTGCTGCCGGCGAGTTAATGGTCATCGAGGTACTGACCTGATCGAGCGGCAGATCGGCAAGCAGAATCTCCATGTCGGCCAGCGAAGAGACGGCTACGCCGCACTTGCCAAACTCGCCTTCAACCAGCGGATGATCGGTGTCGCGTCCGTAGAGGGTCGGCATATCAAAGGCAATTGAGAGACCGGTCTGGCCCTGTTCGAGCAGATACTTGAAGCGGGCATTGGTCTCTTCGGCGCTGCCAAACCCGGCAAACATCCGCATCGTCCACAGTTTGCCCCGGTAACCGGTGGGGTGAATGCCGCGAGTGAAGGGGTACTGTCCCGGATAACCGATCTGGGTGAGGAAGTGATCGGTGGGCGAACCGCCATCGCGACTCAAGTCGAGAGGAGTGTAGAGCCGCTCAATCGGCGCGCTACTGGTGGTGAAGAAGGGGCCGGGTCGCTCAGGCGCGCGATTCAGGGCGGGCCAAAGACATTGCTGTTCCCATTGTTCGTGGGCGGCAGCGAGCTGCTCGATGTCAGACATCATCGTCCCTCCTGATGGGTGAAACTGGTGATCGCGTATATCTCTATTGTACACTGTTCGCGCCAAGAACTGAACGAGCCAGAGCGAGCGCGCTGATCTGGCGCGCGCCAGCCGCGCGCAGGGCGTCGGCGCAGGCTGCCAGGGTTGCGCCGGTGGTCAGCACATCATCGATCACGATCAGGCGCGGGGGCGGCGGCGTTTTCGCCTGCCAGACAAAGGCTCCCTGCACATTAGCTGCGCGGTTGGCAGCCACCAGCCGGGCCTGTCGAGTCGTGGCGCGCACTCGCGCCAGTCCCTCAATCAAGGGCGGGCCGCCCGGCACAACCAGGCGACGGGCAAGTTCAGCCGCCTGATTGAAGCCCCGTTCGCGCAACCGGTCGGGATGCAGCGGCACCGCGATCAACGCATCGGCGGTTAGCGGGCCAGCGGCAACCGCAAGCAGATCGCCCAATGGCCGGGCCAGTCGCCGCCGCCGGCCATACTTGAGCTGGTGAATGGCCGTGACCAGATGGCCTTCATAGCGGAAGGCAACCCGCGCTGCATCGAGACCGGGCGGCGGATCGAAGGGCGGAAACGGGCGTAACCGGGCGCAGCAGCCGCCGCAGAACAACGCGCCGGTCAGTTGACCGCAGCCGGCGCAGCGATCGGGAAAGAGCCAGTTAAGCAGCGAGTCGAACATCACGATGATGGCATTGATGGTTTAGTCAGGCAAAGCCTGGTATGATGATCTTTGAAAGAGAAACCGTATGAGCGATGTTCGAGATTCGCTGTTGAACGAGAAAGATTGCTCACGATGGGGCGAACCCGGCTCACCAATGCCACCAGTCACACTCCTAAACGCAAGGGGCAATTGCCGACCAAGACGTGCGCTGCCTGCGGGCGTCCATTCGAGTGGCGCAAAAAGTGGGCGCGCTGCTGGGAAGAGGTGCGCTACTGCTCAGAACGCTGCCGCAATGCCGGTCGCCGGAGCGGATAGCGCCGCACCGGCGCTGGAACAACGACGACGCTTTGCCTGCGGTGAGGATTCTCCGGAGCGCTCAAGCCCGGCTGTCGCCCTCCATACCGCCAAGGGTGATGAGCGCGCTGAACACATCCTGCGCTCTGGCCGAGCCTGATATATGGCAACGAGCGCGGCAGCGAATCGCTCGCTTGCACGCGGCGTCCATAAGTGTCTTGCCTGGCGCTGTTGTCAGCCGAGCGTGATATAATTGCATTATCCGGTAGTCGCCGGCATTGCCATACCATGAAAAGGACGCTTGCATGCCGCGTTTTGGCGCACACATGTCAATCTCTGGCGGCGTCTCGAAAGCCTTTGCCCGCGGCGAGTCGGTGGGGCTTGACGCCATGCAGATCTTTGCCAAAAATGAGCGTCAGTGGGTAGCCAAACCCATCGCTGATACTGAAGCGACGGCTTTCCGCGCCGAGCAGCAGCGGACGGGGATCAGGCCGGTCATTGTCCACGACTCATACCTGATCAATCTGGCTGCGCCCAACGACGAACTGCGCGAGAAGTCGATTGCCGCCTTTGCCGATGAGCTGGAGCGTTGCGCGCAACTTGACATCCCCTATCTGGTGACCCATCCCGGCGCGCACACCGGGATCGGTGAAGAGGCCGGACTGGCCCGGGTGGCCGATGCGATCAATCGCCTGCTCGCTGATGGTGTTGGCGGCGCCACAACGATCCTGCTGGAGACAACTGCTGGTCAGGGGACGGCATTAGGATACCGCTTCGAGCATCTGGCCCGGCTGTTCGAGCTGATTCCATTTCACGAACGACTGGGCGTGTGTGTAGATACCTGCCACATCTTTGCCGCCGGTTACGATATTCGCGATGCTGACCAGTATCACGCCACTTTCAGCGCATTTGACCACATTGTCGGGCTAGGCCGGATCAAGTGTTTTCACCTCAACGACTCGCAAAAAGAACTGGGGAGTCGCGTCGATCGCCATGCCCACATCGGGCAGGGCTGCATCGGCGTCGAGGCATTTCGGCTACTGGTCAATGATCCCCGCTTTGCCGGGTTACCCATGATCATCGAGACGCCGAAAGGCGACGATATGGCCGAAGATCGCATGAATCTCGCGTTGTTGCGTTCACTGGTGCAAACAACCACGACAGCGCTGGCAGAAAAGACGGATTCGTGAACTGTATGGGGAGCAGACCGTTATGTGGCGTAAGTTGCTGTTTGTTGTCCTCCTCGTTGGGATCGGGTATCTGATCTGGCGTCGCATGCAAAGCAGCAGTGAGCCGACACCGCCGACATCACTGACAGCGGCGGGACAGCCGCCCGCGCCACCGGCGACCTCCGCCGCGCCGCCAGCCGCTGGCGGGCCGCGTCCGGTTGTTACCCGTGTTCATCGCGGAGCGCCGCCGCCTGTCCCGCCTACCGGAGCTTCATCAGGCACGACCAGCGCCAGCAGCGGGCCGCGTCCAGTCATTACTCGCGTGCATCGCGGAGCGCCGCCGGCTGTGAAACCGGCCAGCGCGCCCGTGAGCGCTGCGACTGCTGATTCGCGTTCTACGGAAGCGACTACGGGAGCCGCGCCAGCGCCAGAGGCTGATCCCACCACTAACGGTGTGGTCGAGCCGATGGGTACAGCGCCGCGTGATAGTGAGCCAGCGATGCCGCCAGCGCCGGATACGCCGCCAACGCCGCCGGCAGGTGACGCAGCTCCAGCCGTTGCCGCGCTAGCCGAAGCTCCGGCTGCTGCTGAGGCAGGCGAGTCAGTCGGTGTGACAGACGAGCAAGCTGTTGATGAAGAGGCGGTAGCTGCGGCGCTGACCGCAACCGATACGAGCAATCTGACCCCGATCGACATCAACCGCGCTGATCGCGACGCGCTGATTGCGTTGCCCGGCATCGGGCCGGTGCTGGCCGACCGGATCATTGCCTACCGCGAAGCGCATGGCCCCTTCAAGAGCGTTGACGATCTGATCGACATTTCCGGTATCGGCGAACGCAATATCCAGCTCTTCCGCAAACTGGTCTACGTCGATACCAATGCTTGAACCATTCCTGTTGCGGCGCGGCGATCATGCCTGCCTGCTCATCCACGGCTTCGCCGGCGATCCCGGCGAGATGCGCGGCCTCGGCGAGTATCTCGCCGGGGCTGGCTACACGATCTTTGGCCTGCGCTTGCCTGGCCATACCGGCACGCTCGACGATCTGCGGCTGGTGCGCTGGACTGACTGGCGCGCGGCGGTGCGCGCGGCCTACGATGCGCTGGCAGGGCGCTATGGCGTCATCTCGATCATCGGTTTTTCGCTCGGTGGCGCACTGGCAGCCCTGCTGGCCGCCGAACGACCGGCGCATCGACTGGTCATGCTGGCCACGCCGTATCAACTGGGCGGCGACTGGCGAGTCGACCTCTTAGGCGTGGCGCGGTACGTTGTGCCCTGGTTTTACCTGCTCGCCCAGGCCGATTTCACCAGCCCTGATCTGCGGGCCTCGATCTGGCGGCGGCAACCTGGCCTCGACCTCGATGATCCGGCGATCCAGCAGATGTTGCGCCAGACGGTGCGCATTCCGGTTGCTGCCGCCGACGAGCTGCGTCTCACCCTAAACGCAGCCCGACGAGTTTTGCCCTCAATCCATGCGCCTACCCTGATCATGCACGGCCACAGCGATATGACCGCTGATCCTGCCAGCGCTGCCGCGATTGCCGCTCGCATTGGCAGTCGGCGGCTCGAAGTTGTCTGTTGGCCGGAAACCGGCCATCAACTGCTGCTCACCGGGCCTTATCGCTCGGCCATCTTCCAGCGGATCGGTCGGTTTTTGGCGGGATGGTAGGGCGAGAGTCTGGGATTCATCCGCAACCTACCCCCGCGCTTCTGACCGTTGCACGACGATCAACGTAATATCGTCAAACGGCGGCTGCCCGTGACTGTGGCGGGCAATCGCAGCCAGGATAGCCTCCACCAGCGCTCCGGCGCTGGCGGCATGGTACGTCTTGATGACGGCGCGTAACCCCTCGGTGTCGAACGGCGCCAGCAGCTCGTTCACCGTCTCGGTCACGCCATCGGTGTAACAGACCAGCACATCGCCCGGTTCCAGAGTCGTTTCGGCTTCGTGGAGGGTAACCTCATCGATGACGCCCAGCGCAATGCCCGGTGTGCGCAGCTCTTCGATCACGCCGGTTGCGGCGCGGTAGACCAATGGCGGGTTGTGGCCGGCGCATGTGTAGCGCAGACGGCCACTGGCCAGATCGAGGCGACCGTAGAAGAGGGTCACGAACATCCCCGACTCAGAATCGCGGTAGAGCCAGCGATTGGCCCGTTCCATAGCGCGCGCAGGCGGCGAGCCATCGAGGGCTGCCGCGCGCACCAGCGAGCGCGCCATCGCCATGAACATCGCCGCCGGAACGCCTTTGTCGCTGACATCAGCTATCACGAAGCCCAGCTCGCGCGGCGGATCTGCCGCCACCGGCAGCAACCAGAAGTCGTAAAAATCGCCGCCAACCAGGCGCGCTGATTGCCATGCGGCATCGATCTGCCAGCCAGGCGCGACCGGCAGCCGGGTTGGCAACAGCGAGCGCTGGATTTCGCGCGCGACGCGCAATTCCTGTTCGAGCCGGGCTGCTTCTGCCGCCTCTGCCGCCAGCAGCAGACTCTCCAGCGCGCCGGCAATCTGCGCGGCGGCGCCGGCGCAAAGATTCTGCTGGCGCGCGCTTAGCGAGATGAACGGATCGTTGTAGTCGAGCACCAGCGCACCCAACAGCGCATTGCGCGCGCTTACCGGGATGCCAATCAGCGCGCCGCTGCCGGCCACCGGGATCAGCGTCGGCCACTGATCGGGGTTGTCCTGGGCCTGCCAGAGGACGACAGGCGTCAGCCTGGTTGTATCGCTTGCCTGTTCGCGGAGCCGTAGCAGAAACGGTGAACGAGTAGGCGCGCCGATCAGGGTTGCTCGCGCTGCTGACGAAAGCCCATACGCTGCGCGCAGCACGAAATCGCTCTGCTCGCGATCCCAGAGCGCTATGTAACAGCGCGGACAGCCCAGCAACAACGGCGGCAGACGGACAACGGTCGTCAGCAGATCGGGCAGCGTGGTTGCCCGCCCGATATTTTCGGCAATTTGCAGCAACGCATTGAGCGTCCACGCTTCTTCCTGCTGCGCCATGTAGGCATTGGCGCTCTCGATTGCGATGGCGATCTGGTCGGCCAGCGTGCGAATGACGAACAGATCGTCATCATCGAAGTCGTGCAGCTCATCGCTTTGCACATCGAGCACCCCGATCACGGTTGCGCCCACGCGCAACGGCACCGCCAGTTCCGATTTGGTTTGCAGCGTGTCGCGAATGGCGCGCCGATCGTTGACTACATCGCCTGCCAGCACTGGCTCACCGCGCTGCACCGCTTCCCCGACCAGACCCTGACCGATCCGCAGCGGCAGCGCGCGCAGTCGTTCGAGATCGGGGCCGTCAGACGTTGACGCGCGAAAGTAGATCCGGTCGTCGCCGGGATTCAGGGTGAAGATGTGGACTGGATGGTAGCCGAAGCGTTCGCGGATCAGGCGCACGATCGAGGGCAGCAGGCGGTCGAGATCGAGAATCGCCGTGATCTGCTGGCTCACCTCGCGGATGGCCTGCAACTGGTTTGCCCGCAGTTGCGCTTCGCGAAAGGCGCGCGCCCGCGCAATCGCCACTGCCGCCTGATCGGCGATCAGCGAGATCAGACGAAGATCGCTGGCGTCGAATGCGCCTGGCTCGTAGCTCTGCACCGAGATCGAGCCGATTACCGTTTCACCTGCAATCAATGGGACATAGATTCCCGAACGCGGCGGACGCTCGCTCTGATAGCGCGGACGGGCCGGCAAGCGATCCATTTCACGGGTGAAATCTTCGACCAGAATTGCCCGTCCTGTCTCGCGAATCCACCCGATCAGTCCGCTGTTTTCCGAGAGATCAACCGTGAGACGCGGTAGCCGCACTCGATCTTGCACGCGCACCATCAAGGTGTAGTGCTGACCGTGAAACAGGCCGAGATGAAATGATGATGTATCGACGATCCGGCTCGCTTCACGGTAGATCAGCTCACAGAGCGCATCAACGTCAAGTTCGCTGCGAATGATCGCCCGGCTCACTTCGTTCAACCGGGCCAGTTCCCGCACCGAACGGCGCTGGCGTTGCAGATTGAGCGCTGATTGACGCAGAATGGCGGCAGAAGCGACCAGCGCCAGTCCGGCCATGGTCAGATGAAGCGCGCCGAGATCGCGGGCAATCGCTGCGCCCAGCCAGGCCAGCGGCAGGGGCGCGATTTCGGCCCCCAGGATTGCCCGCCAGGCCGCGCGCCACCAGGTGGCCAGTCCACTGCGGCCACCCTGCAACAGCTCGCGGATCACGCGCCCACTCTGGGTAACCAGCGGGAAACTGAGCAGTGTCCAGCCGAATAGCTCAAGCGCGGCGCTCTCGGCAAGGATTGGAGTCGTGAGTGCTCCGGCCAGCCAGCCGCCGACCAGGAGCCCCAGAGCGCGCAAGCCGCCGCGCAGCAACGGTCGTCCGAGCAGCACGGGAATGGTGCGAGGGCGATTGCTCAACCACAAAATGACCGTCCCTGAGACCAGCCCTTCGAGCGCGGCCAGCCAGGCGGCGGTGACCGGCCCCAGCACGAGGCTGGCGCTGACCAGCACCAGCGGCGCGAGGCTATGCACTCCTGCTGGGGGAACGCGAAACGCCAGCAGATCGACGGCAAAGGCCAGCGCGGCGAACAACGCAATCAGGAACCACGGCGCCGGCGCTGCTGGCAATCCGAGCAACCAGATCCATGTCACCCCGCCGACGAGCACGCTATACCATGTCAGCAGGTGTTCGCGATCCACTCACAGCCTCTGGCTAAACGCTGAACGGGCTTCAGCGACCGAGGGATGAATATTGAAGACCTGGGTAAAGCCGGTGAGGGAGAAGACTTCGTGAACCTGGGGCTGGAGGGCGGCTAAGCGTAACTCACCGCCGAGAGTCATCAGCTCTTTCCGAATGAGCAGCAGAGCGCGCAGACCACTGCTGGAGAGGAACGGCACATTGCTCAGATCGAGCAAAATCCGGCGCGCGCCTTTGCTGATCTGTTCGCTGACCATCTGGCTCAAGCGTGGCGCGGTTAAGGCATCGATCCTATCGGTGATCGGAATGACCACAATCTCATCAAACTGAGCCGGTTCTTCGCGCGGCAAATACTTGACCATGGTCAAGACGTTGCCCTCCTGGGGCGAAAATTCAAAGCGCACTTCATCCATCAGGCGCGTGATCAGATAGATACCGAGACCGCCAACCTGTCGCTCTTCCAGCGGCGATGTGACATCGGGCGGCGGCACTGCCGATGGGTCGAATTGCCGACCGTGGTCACGCAAGATGACGATGAACTTGTGATCGCGGCATTGCCAGCTCAAGGTGAGATCGCCGGGCTGGTCGGGATCGTAGGCATGTTGAATGACGTTGGTGACTGCTTCATCAACGGCAAGCTGTACCTGCCACGTTGCGCGCTCGTCGAGACCGCAGCGTTCAGCAGCAGAGGTGATAAACGCGCTAATCTTGGCCAGCGCGTCGAGATCAGCGGTGAGGGTGATGCTTTCCATGGCGAGCGTAGAGCCGGTCGGGCGCAACCGGCAGGGTAGTACAGCTAAAATGATCCAACTGCTTCAACGGTATCGCCATAGATTTCAAACAATGAACTGAAGCCGGTGAGATCAAAGACCTCTTTGATCCGGGGCGGCAGATTGGCAATCCGCACATCACCGCCTTCGAGATCGGTCAATTTCCATTCGCGCGCCTTCTTGCGCGCTTCGATCAACACGCGCAAACCAGGGCTGCTGATGTATTCCAGCCGGCTGAAATCCAGCACAATGCGATAGCGACCGTCGGCGAAAATCGAATCAATCAATTGCTTGAGTTGCGGCGCAGTAGCTGCATCGATCCGGCCAGCGACCTCGATCAGATCAACCCGTTGTAAACGGCGATGATTTAGTTCCATTCGTGCCTCCCTGACAGGCAGCGCCAACGCGCCACAGTTACTGGCCGGTATTATAGCATACTGTCGCGCTGTGACCAGAGTCTTTCGACTGAGCGTGCTATAATGACGTGGCGGATACTAACCAAGAGGTGCGTATGGCTGGCTGGAATGATCTGGGTGTGGCGCTCAATACCCTGCGTGAAATCGATGTGGCGGCGATTCGCGCCGAGGCTGAACGTCCCCTGCAACTGCTCTGCGTTGGCTCACCCCGGGTTTGCCAGGCGATTGCGACGCTGCTGGAGCATGGCCCGCAACGGTATGGATCAACTGGCCCATCGTCGCTGCATCTGGCCAGTTTAAGCGCGCTCATACCAACGGAGCTGACCGGCATTGATCTGGTCATCCTTGCGCTCGATCGTTATGCCCGCCTTTCGGCGCGCGAACTGGCGGTTATCGATGGGATTGCCGCGCAGGCTCTACCGACTGTGGTGGTGGTTTGGGGCGCCGCGCTGCCAACAGACGCCGGGCCGCTCCATCCACGAGTGGCGCATGCCCGTCTGCTGGCGGTGCCTGATCCGACGGCGCCCGAAGTGCCTACCCATCTGGCCGAAGCGGTGCTCGATCGGCTGCCGGCTGAGCTGCATCTGGCTGCTGCCCGGCGTTTGCCTGGTCTGCGCGCGGCGCTGGCGCGTCAACTGATCAGCAGTGTCTCGTTGACCAATGCCTCGTATGTGCTGGCGACCGCGCTACCCGCGCAGATCCCAATCCTGAATGTCCCGTTTGCTGCCGCTGATATGCTCGTGCTGACCAAGAATCAGGCCCTGCTCGTGTATCGTCTCGGCCTGGTGTATGGCGCGCCACCCGATTTCCGCGAACGGTTACGCGAAGTGATACCGGTGATCGGTGGCGGGTTTGTCTGGCGGCAACTGGCGCGCGCGCTGGTCGGTCTCATCCCGGTCTGGGGTGTGGTGCCTAAAGTTGCCGTCGCTTATGCTGGCACATACACGACCGGTATGGCTGCATGGCGCTGGTTTGCTGAGGGCGAAGTGGTTGATCGAGCGCGCTTGCAGGCGATTGGGCAAGAGGCGCTGGAACGCGGTCGCGCGCTCGCTGCCGAGCTGATTGCCAATGCCCGTGATACCGGACAGAAACAGCTTGGCTTCTGGCAGCAGCGATGGCGTCGCCGGAAAAAGCGGCAATCCGACGCTGAGGATTCCTCACCCAACCGCGACCATTGATGGGTTTCGCTGCGCTGAACGAGGCGATCGCCGCGCAGCGGCAATTCTTGCCCCGGCGGCGCTGCGCGTCAGTGTTGCCGCCACTCCACAACGCAGCAGGATGTCGCTCGATTTCACAGTGTGATATCGCCTTCCGTCATCCACCCGCTTCTCCTCGTTGCCGGGCAGCAGAAACATTGGTTCATCAGTTATCTCAACGTTAGGTCTCTTCCCGTTAGTAGCAAGCAGGCCTTGGACTTGCTGTTGCCATGTGCTTCAGTAGACCACAGCGAAATACGTCAGCGCGCTTCCTCCAGACGCTTTCCCACGCCGCGCGCAGCACCATAAGGGTAACGAGCGGACATGGACGGCTGTGGACAGCGCTGGCTCATCCGCATCCCTGAGCACGCTCCTGTGCCGCGCGAAAAGGCATGAGCAGTGAGGCGTGTCGCGCGCTGACGCAGCAGTCTGCTGCGTCAGCATCCGCGCAAGAACCTGGATCGCGGCAGCGCAGCATGTGTCTGTCGCCTCCGTGTCGTGTGCTTTGCCGTCAAATCCTTTTGACGCTGTTGGCTGAGAAATATCTGCGATCTATACAGTGTGAGCTTTGTGGACTTTGCGCCTTTGTGGCGCAATCATCCCGCAATCGCTCGCTGGCCGTGGCGCTGAATCGCAAATCTGGTAACATATTGCCGTTTGGATTCAGGGCAGATGCGCCTGATTGCCGGTATAGCCTGATGCGGCATACCGGCGCGTCAGATGCCCGATATGTTCCAGGATCGCGCCATGATTCCCGTTGTCAACTGGCGCCTCGAACATCGTTTGAACCTGAGCACGGAAAGAAGAGCGTATGGATCATTTCGTCATCGAAGGCGGTCATCGCCTCTCTGGATCGATCAGGCCGGCAGGCAACAAAAATGCTGCGCTGCCGCTGCTCGCTGCCAGTCTGCTGACCAGCGAGCCGGTTACGCTTCGCAACATTCCTGACATCGGTGATGTGCGCACCAAACTGGCCCTGATCGCCAGTCTCGGCGCGCAGATTGACCAACCGGCAGCCAACGTCATCCACGTGCGCGCCAGTCGCTTATCTGCTGCCGAGCCTGATGTAGCCCTGGCCCGCCGCATTCGCACCTCGCCTCTGCTGGCTGGCCCGTTGCTCGCTCGCCGCGGCTACGTCACTCTGCCGCGACCTGGCGGTGATGCGATTGGGCGTCGGCGTCTCGATACTCATCTGCTGGCGTTGCAGGCGCTGGGCGCGCAGATTGAAGTCACTCCGACCAGCTATATCCTGACCACTGACGGGTTGCGCGGCGCTGACCTGTTCCTCGATGAGATGAGCGTGACCGGCACCGAGCAGGCAATTATTGCAGCGGTGACTGCCGAAGGTCACACGACCATTGCCAATGCTGCCTCTGAGCCGCACGTGCAGGATCTCTGTCACTTCCTCAACCGCATGGGGGCGCGCATCAGCGGCATCGGCACCAATGTGCTGGAGATCGAGGGCGTGCCCAGTCTGCGCGGCGCCGATTACACGATTGGCCCTGATTTTATGGAGGTTGGCTCGCTGATTGGGCTGGCGGCAGTAACGCAGAGCGAGCTGCGCATTGTCGGCGCTCGTCCGCGTGAGCATCGCATGACCAAAATTATGTTTGGTCGGCTGGGAGTAACGTGGCGGGAAGAAGGCGACGACATTATTGTGCCGGCGGATCAGGAACTGATTGTGCGCCACGATTTGCACGGCGCGATCCCGAAGATCGACTCTGCGCCCTGGCCGGGCTTTAATCCTGATCTGATCAGCACAGCGATTGTGATTGCTACCCAGTCGCGCGGCACCGTGCTGATTCACGAAAAGATGTTTGAGAGCCGACTCTTTTTCGTGGATCGACTGATTGGGATGGGAGCGCGGATTGTGCTCTGCGATCCGCATCGCGCGGTTGTCGTTGGCCCAACCCAGCTTTACGGAGAACCCGACGGCTTGCCCAGCCCCGATATTCGCGCAGGTATGGCGTTGCTGACAGCCGCGCTCTGCGCGCAGGGGCGGAGTGTTATCTACAACATCGGCCAGATCGATCGGGGCTACGAGCGGATCGAAGAGCGGCTGGCTGCGCTCGGCGCGCGGATCGAGCGCGTGCGCTCGGCGTGAAGCTGGCCGTGCGCATCGCTGGGCGCGCGTGGCTGCCCGATACGCGACAATGTAGCCACCGTTAGGATTGGCGCGCGAGCGCACAGCATTTCTCGCGTTCCAGCGCCATCCTCTCGCCTGAGCAAGTGACATAAGGGGAGAGTGCCGCACTGTCCCGATGCGTGTCATGGCGCGGGCGCGAGAGCGCCCGCAGCAATCCCCTTCGTCAGCGGGAGCTATGCCGCATCGCCCGATCCGCGTGCGCGAGATAGAGATTGCCACGCCGCGCTGCGCGCGGCTCGCAAAAGATGGCCCGCTGCCGCCATCCAGGTCATACCAACGTTCGGCGCGCGCTATGTTCTGCCAGAGCCACCGATATCCGTATCACTCCCGCCCCATCGCTCTCACGGTGGCAGGGCGCGCGTGGCCGCCCGATACACGACAATGTATCAAAAATTGGTTGACAGGTTGGGTGGTAGAGTTCACGCCTTACTGATCGCGCACCAACCACTCAATCTGATCGACGTAGTATTGCGGCGTCAGATCGCTGCTCGTCTTCAGATAAAATCCGGTCACATAGGCATATTCTGGCTCGTAGATCAGATCATCGAGCCAGACATAAATCTCAGCCCATTCTCCCGGTAGAATGGCGCGATTCAGGCCCAGAAAATAGAGGCGAGTCTCTGGAAAGAGCGGCTCGTCGCTGTTGGTCACTCGCCCCTCCAGGGATACCGAGTCGTCATTGGCTTCCCAGTGCGGCACGCGATTGCTGCCAACAATCGCAATCGTCATGGCATCATTGGCAATCGGCGTGTCGCCGCCGCTCAGGCGCAGGCGCAAAGCAGCAGTGCGATCGCGCCGCAGCGTGATCCCGCTGTCGGGAGTGATGGTAAAAAAGAGTGTGCCCGTGCTCTCGGAAGGCGTCACCGCAATCGCTGATCGACCCAGCGCCACGACGCGGGTTTCCGTGAGCGTCAGACTCGCCAGCAACGCGCTGTTTTCGACACTCCATCCTGGGCTGAGGGTGTCACGGTAAACAGGAACAACCTGGAAGCGGCTCAGATCATCGCGTTCTGCTGATGCAGCCGCCGTCGGCGTCGTCGGCGGGCGGGTAGGAAGCGGAGTGCGCGTTGGCGGCGGCACAAACGGTGTTGCGGTTGGCCGGTCGCGGAACAATGGCGAGATGGTGGGAGTCGGCAGGCCAGCGTCAATCGCCTCAACGCGCAGCGAACGACTACAGCCAGAGATGAGCGTCACCAACACAAGCAGGCAGCAGATCAGAGATGTACGCATACGTGTTCTGAGCGGTAATGCTGGCACGCCGTCAGTATACCGCGTTTCCCGGATATGAGCGGCGATTCAGGAACGGGTAACATTATTCGACCCGCTGCGCAGCAAAGACGCGCCAGGGGCGCTCTGGCGCCGATTGGCCAGCCGCGATCTGGGGCAGCGCATTGATCACGCCCATCATCGTGCCGACAAACACCATACTGCCGCCTTCCCACGACATATCGACATAAGCGTACACAAAGTGGGTAAAGATATAGAGCGTGGCGGCCAGCGCGAAAGCGCGCAGTTGACCGCGCGGCATCAGCCGCACCATGCGCGCGCCGTAGACCATCGTCAGCGCCAGCAACAACATCAGCGAGTAGAAGCCGATCACGCCGATCTTCATCCAGACCCACATAATTGAATTGTGGGTGATATACTCCCACCATTCAAAGAAGCTGATGTCGGGCATCGGCACGAGCATATAAAACTTATTGCCGAAGCCGATGCCGGTAAGCGGCGATGTGCGGATGGTGAACATAATATTGATATTTTCCAGATCGCGGTAGATGTTGGACGCTGCATCGCGGGCGCTGGGTTGACCGATCACCGAACGCACGGCGCGAGCCAGAATACCGAGCGGCCCTTGATTATTCCAGAAAACGACCAGATAGGCGACCAGCGCCAGCGCGCTGGTAGGGGCGATCAGATAGAACAGCCGCCGATTTTCAATGTATAAGAGCAAGACGATCAACCCGATCGCGATTCCCAGCGTAAGAAATCCGGCCCGGCGAAAATTGGCTATCAGGCTGAAGAGCACATACGGCGCCATCAGTATCATCGTGAAGCGACGAGTCGCGCTATCGCGGTAGAGCCATGCGGCGATCAAAAGCACGAAAAAGAAATTGAAATGGATTGACATGGCATGTTCGGCAATCCGCTCCACGCCTTCGAGTTCCCATTTCAGCACATCGTGAACGTACCAGACCCCGGCTACTCCTTTGGCAAAAAGGGCCAGCGTCGCCACCCAGATCAGGGTATTGAGCTGGCTGCGCGTCTCGATCAGATTGCCGGTCAGAAACAGCATTAGCGGAAGGTAAAAGATAGCCCGTACCTCCCAGAGCGCGATCACCCGGTTTCCGCCATTGGCCAGACCATAGATCAGGCCAATGGCATTGAAGACTAGAAAAACCGTCGCTGGCCAGAAAAGCGGCCCAAAATGAATACGCAATCGCCGCTCATTGGCCGCGCGCGCAAACCACATCACCAGCGTCCAGACGATTGTCAGCTCCAGCGGGCTGAACGAAAACGAGTCAGAAAGGTACATAACTGACTCAGGGCTGGAGAGGTTTTTGGTGAATGGATACCACGGGTGTAGTGAACGATCGCCAAACAGAGTCAGGCCGAGGATGGCATAAACGCCAATGCGGGGTTGCAGCGCGATTGCGATCAGCAATGCGATATATACGAGCAGAGCCAGCGCCGTTTCGGGCATCATCTGACGGCGCAGCCAGAACATAACCAGGCCGGTTGTTGCGCAGACCGCCAGAAAGAGTGCCCACCAGCGCCGTTCATTGCGCCGGGCAACGGTGGCTACATCGGCATAGCGCGGAACGATGAGATCAAGCATAACGACGTGCCTCTGCCCCGGAACAGGACAGCGTTGGGATTAAATCAGGTTAAACAAATAGTAGGCGGTCACCAGCGCTGCGCTTAGCCCAATCATCAGCAGCACGACATCGCGCAACCGCCAGTGCGGGGTGAGTATCCCGATCAAGAGACATACCACCAGAAATGCAGTGAAGACCTTCATAGTTACTCCTGAGGGATCAGGCGCTGGATCCAGCTCGGTGTAGCCAGCCGCGCCTGATTGAGGATGACCCCAAGCAGCGGCATGTGGGCCAGATCGCTCAACGCGCGCTGAACTTCAGTAATCTGAGTTACCCCTTGCCTCACTACCAGTGCGCAGGTCTGGGCGAGCGTCGCCAGCGCCAGGGTATCACTCGTTGCCAGTACTGCCGGCAGATCGAGAAACACATGATCAAACTGGGTTGCGATCTGATCGATGAGCGCGCGCAATTCAGCGCTACGGGCAAGCAAAGGACGCTGAGCAATCGTGGCTGTGCCCGCCGGAATCAGTGCCAGCCCTGGATGGTTGGTTGACAGTAGCGTTTCTTCGAGGGACGCCTGGCCCTGAAGCGTCTCCGCTACTCCGGGCAGGATGGGCAACGGCGGCGTTGCCGGTGGTGTTGCGCGTCGTGACTGGCGAGATGCCGGTGGCGGCGCCGGGTTCAGGTTGGCCAGCATGCCGGGCGCCAGCCAGTTCAATTCCACCACGCACACGCGCTTGCCGGTATCATGGGTCAGCGTCAACGCAGCAGCCAGCGTGAGATAGCTCACGCCTTCACCACGCAGCGCCGATGTAAACCCGATCCGCGCGGGCAGGCGTTGATCAACTGCCAGATCGGTCAACATCCGGCGAAGCTGGCCGATCTGGTCGGCAGGAAAGGTTCGCCGCAATGATCCAGCCGTTTCCAGGGTGAGCGGGAGATCGGTGATCGGAGCAGGTTGTTTGCGCAGTCTGAACATGGATAACCTCACATCGGATTAGATTTAGGCTGAAGCGACGACGATTCTGCTTCGACACCGATAACGACTGGCGCAGGCGCTTCCACCGGGCTAACACTGTGGGGCACGACGGCGAGCAACGGCAGGTTAAGCCCGTTGCGAACATCAATCGGAAAGCGCAGGCTACGATCGAGCAGCGCTGTTCCGCCAATCAGGCTCGCTGACAACACCACACCGATCGCCACAAAGATGATCATATTCTTGACAAAGCCGGTGAGCGAAAACTCTGGCTTAATCGGCACTTCCGGCTGATCGACGATCTGATACGTCTGCCGGATCAGACTCTCGTTCTTGACCAGCGCCAGTCGCGCGCTCTCCTCATTTTCGCGCGCCGCGCTCAGGCGTTCTTCGGCGCGCGCCAGCGCCGAGCGCAACTGGTCGAGCTGGAATTGTTCGCCCGGCGGACGATCGCCGCGCACCGGTTCCGGATTAGCGCTGAGGAAATCGATCAATGCCTGGCGCGCTTCATCGACTTCAACCTGATACGGCGCAATCAGGCTTTCAAAGAACTTCTGCGCCGCCACACTCTCTTGAAAGTCATTGTTCATCTTCCATTTCAGATAGGTGTCCATGGTGGCGACTACCATCTGATAAGAGAGTTCAGGATCATCGGTGGTGGCGCGAATCTCCACCAGTTTGTCGCCAATCGGGTTAATACTCACCTTTTCGCGGAAGAAGGTGAGCGTCTCCCAAACCAAGTCAGGGCCGCCTGCCATCAGTGGTTCCAGCTTTGTCTGTTCGATTGCCGAGCGCGCAAAGGCGTTGGTCGCCATCAATTCAGACAGCTCATTCGCTGTAGCCTGTGCCGGTGTCACCCACCAGGATACATCTGTCGTTGATGAGGTCAGCGATGCCAGCAGGCTGTCTTTCTCAACGTAGATTTTCCCGCTTGAGAGATATTCTGGCGGCGAGAAGAGAATGTAGCCGATTCCCAGCGCTATCGCCAGCGTGAAGGGCGCGAGGCTGAGCAGGGGACGGCGAAAGAAACTTTCCAGCAGGCGCAGAATGATCAGACGAACCATGAAGTTATCCTTGACGTGCTATGTTTCCTCAAGTAGCCAGACAACAATCTGGCGCGTACCATGTTTCAGGCATATCTTACCAGGCCTGCATCGCCAGATGGGTGAATGCTCGTTATCCAATTCGTCATCAGTGATTGATGATCGAGTTTGCGGCAAGGCGGAAATATCTCTCTGGAATAACGAGAATGCTCTGGTTCCGCCAACAAGTGCTGTCCCGAAAATGGTTAACAGTTTTTTCAGACTATCGGTATCTTATAGCATCAGCCTAACGAATCTGGCACAATAGGGCGCAGGCGTCGCCTGTTCACGCAAACCGGCCCAAACATAAGGCGGCCAGGCCGATTGGCAGGCTTTCAGCGCGAATTATATGGCAGTAAAGGAGCCTGTGTCATGTCCGAACAGTCTTTCTCGCTGTTGGCAGCAAAACTTCGCCGTGTGCTGAGCGAAGAGTTAGGTGCCCTGCAGCCGCGCCTCTTGCTGATTGATGGTTTGATCCGACTGTGTCCGCGCTACACGGCTGCGCGTCTGCGTCCGCGCCTGTTGCGGCTGGCCGGGATACAAATCGGTGATGGCACCGTGATGATGGGGCCGCTGCGCCTGCACGGGTACGGAGCGATTCATCAGCGATTACAGATTGGCGCTTGCTGTGTGATCAATACCGATTGTTTCTTCGATCTCAACGATCGGATCGTGATTGCCGATCACGTCGGCCTTGGTCATGAGGTGATGATCCTGACTGCTTCGCATACCATGGCAGATAGTGACCATCGGGCAGGCCCCCTCACCACACAGCCGGTGTATATCGGCGCTGGCGCCTGGATCGGCGCTCGCGTCACGATCTTGCCCGGTGTCACCATTGGCGCCGGCAGCGTTGTCGCTGCCGGCAGCGTGGTGAATCGTTCCGTGCCCGCGAATACCCTGGTTGGCGGCGTGCCCGCGCGCCCGATCCGTGAACTGCCCTGAACTCAGCGCAGCACAATCGGAATTCGATACATGTAGGGCGTAATGATGCTCACGGTGACATCATTGGTATCTTTGGGATCGCCGGTTTCGTTCGGATCGGGATCCAATCCCGGCACCGAGATGTCGGTCACCAGCACATTGCCTGAACGGGCAGTCACTTCGACGCTGTTCTGAAAGACCACCGCGCCGGATGGCGGTTGCACCCACACGACTAGTCGCAGGCGGGCCAGTTGGCCGGCAGCGAGGCTCTGGTTCTCTGCCAGCAAGTTGAGGTCAGATTGACCATTGAATGCCGGATTGACGCTCAATGTCACCAGACCGCTCTCGTTTACCGGTTCAAGCGTGAGCAATTCCCAGGTCACGGCCTGAGCAAATACTGCCGCTAAATTGTCGGTGACCTGTAGCTCGCTGACCGGATCTGCCCCCATGTTGCGCAGCGTGATCAGGTATTCGATCCGGTATCCGTCCTGGTTGTTGTGTCGGGACACCTCAGGCGGAAAAGCATATTTTGCCGCGCCGACGCCGGTAACACATTGCTTGAGCGAGATCTGAGTCATGGCGAAATCGTCGCCGAAGGCATGGTTGGTCAGGCTGTCTATCTGTAGCCAGATTGATGTCGTCGTCGCATTCGTGGCGAACACAAACTGAATTGGCACCCAGCGGTCAGGTGTTTTCGGAACGACGGTTGTGCCCACCGACTGATTGTTGACCCGCAGCTCAATCACCGGATCAGCGGCCCCGTTTGCGCTCTTCACCGGATCGAGCAGGTTGTCGAAGTACGCAAAAAAGTTGTAGGTCGTGTTAGGAGCAACGGTTACCTGCTGGCGCCACAGGTTCACTCGCCCGTTGCCACGCTGGTAATCGTCGGCACTCGGATTGGAGTAGAAATAGGAGTTCGTCGCCGGCGCGTCACGCTGCAGATCACCGGGGAAGGGGCGACCGAAAATGAAGGGATTGGCCTCGAAAGGCGGATAGACAATCGGCCCTTGCTGAATCGAGAAACCGCCGCCGCCTGTATCATCGGGATAGACGCTGACGCCCCGATTGATCAGATCAGTTTCAAAACCGGTTGCGCCCTGGGAAAAGTCGCCATTTTGCACCAGGTTATCACCGCCAACCACCGTGTTGCTTGGGCAGCCGCCAGCGCCGAGCGCGCGAATGGCAGCGCTGACCGGCTGGCTCCAGCTCAGATTACTGATGACAATCATGAGTGCACTGCCCAGTGCGAGAATCCAGCGTGAAAGCATGTGCTCCTCCGGGTGTTTTACGGGAGATCAAACGTGAGCAACGAGATCGCATACGGCGCAAACGTGATCTCCATCTGATGGCCATCGGTCTGATTCATGGTTGCGGCGTCGTTCACGGGCGGCGTGGTGGTAACCGTAACGGTTTCCGCCATCAGATCATCGGCTGTCACCACAGTGCTGCCGCTAAGTTGCAACTGTGCCGGCAGCGCAAGGGTCACTGCGATCGGCTGCGCTGTTTTGTTGATGGCAAGCAGCGTAATCGCGCCATCAGCTCGCCGTCCGGCGTAGACGCTCAGCGTTGTCTCCGGATTGAGGCTGGATTGCGCGTTCAGCATCTCATCACCAAACTGACTCCAGAGCATCAGCGCGTAGTACTGGGGATTGGGTTCAAACGAGTCGGCATCGAGCAGACCGTAGTCGGTGCCATTGTAGGCTCGTCCATTTGCGAGATCCCACTGATTGGCAAGCGCAACGCCGTGGGTTGCCATCTGCCCGATCGTGTCGGCCAGGAAGAGCATATTGACGGCGCGGCGCATGAGCTGGTTGTTGTCCATGTCTTGAAACGCGATCAGGTTGTATTCGGTGACTGCCACCGGCACCTGGCGACCGAGATGCCGCTCGAAGGCCGCGCGCAATCCGGCCATCAGCTCCGGCCAGCCTCGTTGGGGCTGGCGGAGCGCACCCGCCGGACTCTCTGGCGGCTGGAAGTAGGGATAGTAATGCACGACGTAGAAGTCGAGCCTGTCTCCTGCGCCTGCGATGACCCGATTTCCCCACTCAGTCCACTCAGACGGCTTTTCCACGCCGACCGCGCCAATCTGGATGGTGGGATCGACTGCTTTCATCGCATCGTAGAAGGCCAGATAGCCATCGTAGCGCGCGCCGTTGATTGTTGCCCCTTGTAGATACTCATCGGCATCGCAGGTCCATACGTCTTCCCATCCCCATTCCGAGCAATTCGGCCCCACGCTAGCCTTCGCGCCGTAGACTTCATTGCCAATCTCCCAATACCGGACAGGGAATGGCTCGGCGCTTACCCGCTCGGCGCGCAAGCGCGCCCAGTGCCCAACCGTGCGCCAGTCGCGCCCGCGCGCATCAATCCCTATGGGTCGTTCGTCATTGACATCGCCGTTGAAGAAGGCGACCAGCGCGGCTGCTTCCTGCGCCGAACCATTGATCGAGACCGTCCAGATAATTTCAGCATTGACTGCGCGAGCGAAACGGAGAAAATCTGACGGTTTGGCAGCCCACGGCCAGTAGCACTCCTCTTCGCCCAATTCACAGGCTGCCCATGCGTAGCTATTGCTCCAGCTTCCGCCGGGCATGCGCAGCAATGGCGAACCGAGATCGGCAGTTCGGCTAAGAAAGGTTTCATCGTTCAGGCGAAAGGGATTCAACCAGGCTGGCACATTGGTTCCCAACAGTTCGCGCGGGAAGGGTCGCGCCTGCGTGGGATCGATCACAATCACCGGTCCCTCTGGAATAGGCTGCGCGGTTGGCGCTGGCAGCGTTGTCGATTGCGTTGCTGGCGCAGTCGGCGCTGTCGCTGTGGGCGCCGGCGGGGAAACGGGCGCGTTACAGGCAATGAGTAGTCCGATGATACTGATGGCAACGATGCGCTGCACCATGCGGAGCATATATGGTAACCTTTCAATATCTGGCTCGATCACAAGCGCAGGAATGGCAATACTGTGGCGGCATTGTAGCAACGTAATCTGAAAAAGAGATGGTTGCCGCAGCGATCGCTGCGCAAGAGCGAAATAGAGCGTTTCTATCAGTGATATGCCTTCACAAAAACAGCGCTAAATGACTGTTTGTTTAATGCGCTTTTAATGCAGAATGACATTTTCCATGCGGTTATCCATTTCGCCATGCGCTACCGCAGTTTTAGCGCAACGCTGCCGATCTACGGCGTGACATATTCTTCACGCGCGCATCTGGCGCTGTTAAGGTTTCTGTTCGCTCAATCGCGTATAGTATGAATGAACGCCATATCAGAAGAGGTTCACCATGAGCGCAGATAGATCGATTCAATCCCTCGACCCCAAGAGTCAGCGCATGCTGGAGATCTTTGCCGAACGACGTTTCCAGCGTGCGCGCGCTAACCAGCGCTTGCGCTTCACCCTATCGCTTTGGGTGATTCGCACCAAACTTCTCGCCCGTATGAAGCGCGCGCTTGATGTGACCGTAGCATCGATTGCAATTGTGCTCACAGCGCCAATCATGCTGATAACCGCCATCTTGATCAAGCTGGAGTCGCCCGGTCCGGTGATCTTCAAGCAGGTGCGGGTGGGTAAAGATGGCGAACATTTCTACTGTTACAAGTTTCGTTCGATGTACGTCGATGCCGAGCAGCGCTTGCGCGAGTTACAGGCCAAAAATGAGGCCGATGGACCGGTCTTCAAAATGAAGCGCGACCCGCGCGTTACTCACGTCGGGCGTGTCATTCGCAAATTGAGCATCGATGAACTGCCGCAACTGTTTAACGTTTTGAAAGGTGAAATGAGTCTGGTCGGCCCGCGTCCGGCTCTGCCTCGCGAGGTGGCGCAATACACCTACGAGCAGATTGGACGCCTGCATGCCATTCCCGGCATTACCGGCTTGCAACAGGTCTCCGGGCGCAGCAATCTCGACTTCAAGCGCTGGGTTGAGCTTGATCTGCAATACATTGCCGAACAGAGCATCTGGAAAGACATCGAGATCTTGCTCCGCACCATTCCTGCGGTCATCCTGGGGCGCGGCGCGTATTGAGGGAGAAGATTGTATGCGGAAGTTGCTCGTTATTTTAGGGGTGCCGGTTGACAATCTCACTATGGCCGAGGCGCTTGACCGTTGCGATGAGTTTATTGCCATTGGGCGGGCGACTGGTCGCCTACACCAGATCGCGACAGTGAATGCCGATTTTGTGGTCAACGCGCTGCACGATCCTGAGCTGCGCCGCATCCTGCAAGAGGCCGATATGGCCACCGCCGATGGCATGCCGCTGGTTTGGGCATCGAAGTTACTGGGTGGGCCGTTGCCCGGTCGGGTGACCGGCGCCGACATGGTGCCGGCGCTGGCCGAACGGGCCGCGCAGCGTGGCTACTCGATCTTCTTTCTGGGCGCACGCGAGGGAGTGGCGGCGAAGGCGGCTGCTATCTTGCAAGAACGTTATCCCGGCCTGAAGGTCGCCGGTGTGCTGTCACCGCCGCCCAGTTCCGTGCTTGAGATGGATCGCTCGGTGGTTGAAACGGTCAAGGCGGCCAAACCTGACATTTTGCTGGTCGCGTTTGGCAATCCCAAGCAAGAGAAATGGATTCGGATGCACGCGCCGGAATTGCAGGTGCCAATTGCAATTGGAGTTGGCGGCACGTTCGATATGATTGTGGGCGTGACCCGGCGCGCGCCCCTCTGGATGCAGCGCAGCGGGTTAGAGTGGGTGTATCGCCTGATCCAGGAACCGCGACGCCTATGGAAGCGTTACGTGCATGATTTTGCCTACTTCGGCTACTTTTTTGCCCGTCAGTGGTGGGCGATGCAGCGCGGCAAGGCGATGAATATCGTGCCGCGCGAGCCGGCAGCGCCGCCGCCGCCATCGCCGCTGCCGGCGTCGATCGCCTGGCCGGTGTTGCCGGTCAGCGGACGACTCGAAGCGGCCAATTTGGAACCATTCACGACGGAAGCCAATCGTTTGCTAGAGACGCAGCGGTATCTGATCATTGATCTGAGCGCTGCCAGTTTTCTCGACAGTTCGGCGCTCGGCGCGCTGGTTGCGCTGGCGAAGCGCGCCCGCACTAATGGCGGCGATCTCTTCTTGCTCAATGTGCCAGAGGAGATTCGGCGCGTGCTTGAGCTGCTCAAACTCGATCGTTTCTTCGAGCAATTTACCGATCTGGAGGCAATTTCGGCCTGGATCGGCCACGATCAGCAGCCACAGCCGACAGCCGCAGCTTCCCATGGCTGGACAGTGATTGCCGCGCCGCGGTTGTTCGATGCCGCCACTGCGCCGACGTTTAGCGAACAGGCGAGCGCCTCGATCGAGCAAGGTGAACAGGTCATCATTGACTGTAGCGCGACCACCTTCATGGCCAGTGCTGGCATGGCGGCGCTGGTCAAACTCAACCGGCTGGCGCAAGAGCGCGGCACGGCGCTGCGCATTGCCGGTTGTTCCGCCGATGTGCTGCGAACCTTGCAGTTGGTGCGGCTTGATCAAGTGCTGGCGCTGTATCCAGATGTTGCTGCGGCCACGACTGCCCCGGTTGGATCGGCATCGCTTGCTGTCAAAGGAGCCTGAAGAATATGACCATTGCGTTCATCGTCGCCACTGCCGAAGTGCGCCGCCTGCCACCGCTGACAGATACGACACCCGGCGTCTTGCTTCCGGTGGTTGACCGACCGGTGATGGCGATGACGATTGAAATATTGGCGCGGGCCGGTATCAAACGCATTTTGGTTGGACTGCACGAACAGAGCGCGCCGATTACCGCTACGTTCGCCAGCGGCAAGCGCTGGGGCGTGTCAATCGAGTATGTGACTCTGAATGAGCCGCTGGGCGACGGTGGCCTGCTGCGCTGGGCAGCGCCGCTGATCACGGAAACGTGTCTGGTGTTGCCCGGTGATGCCATCATTGATCTGCCGATTGAAGCGGCGCTCGATGCGCATCAGCGCTATGGGGCGCTGATGACGGCTATCACTCATCATGCGCCCGATCACGTTCCTTTCCCTCGTGTCATCGTGACGGCTGACAATCAGATCGCAGCCTTGCAGCCCGCCGCGAGCGGAGCGTCTGATCTGGCGCTCACCGGGGCGTATCTTGTCGAGCCGAAGGCGCTGGAATATCTTCCCCTGCGAACGCGCTGCGATCTGGCTGCGGATCTCATCCCGCGCCTGATCAGCCAGCAGGCGCCGGTGCACAATTTCACCTTCACCGGCTACTGGAATCCGCTGACGACGCTGAACGAGTATCATGCAGCCCAGCAGGTGGTGCTCTACAGCGCATATCGTGCGCGCGCCGGCGAGGCGGTGACTGACGGCCCGCCTGAGACGATCCGTTATCCCTCGATCAGCGGGCGGCAGATTGCCCCTGGGGTATGGGTCGGACGCAACGACTCTATTCATCCCAGCGCGCGGATTGCGCCGCCGCTCTACATCGGCGATCACTGCTGGGTCGGGCGCGAAACTGAGCTTGGTCCGGGCACGGTCATCGGCAGCGGCTGTATGATCGATGATGAAGCTACCGTGACCGCAAGCGTAATCTGGGCCGACACTTACGTTGGCCAGCTCGTCAACATCAACCATCGGATTGTCTATCCAGGGATGATCATTGATCCGGTGACCGCAGAACAAACGCCGGTCGTTGACTCGTTCCTGATCGGGCGTGTTTCGGCTGTGATGGCTGAAACCGGTCGGTTTGCTCGCCTGCTCAATCAACTGGCAGCGGCGATCCTGCTGCTGGCGCTTAGTCCATTGCTGTTGATTACAGGGATACTGGCCATGATTGGCAGTGGCGGGCGCCCGCTCATTCGGCTCGCGCGGGCTGGCGAGCGAGTATTGCAGGCGGATGGACGCGAAACGTTGCGCCAGTTTTCGCTCTGGCGCTGGCGCACCCGTCACGCCGATGGGCGCTATCTCTGGTTTGGAGCATGGCTGGAACGGTATGGCTTGCACCGCTTGCCAGAGCTATTCAGCGTTCTGCGCGGCGACTTGCGGTTGGTTGGCGTCAAACCGCTGCCGCCAGAACAGGCGCTTCAGCTCAACGCGGAATGGCAGCAACGGCGGCATGATACTCCGCCCGGCTTGACCGGTCTGTGGTACTTTCAGGCGCCGGATGGTGATCTCGATGCGGTTGTGATTGCAGATGTATACTATAGTGCAACACGGACATGGCGGGGGGATCTTGTTCTCTTGCTGCGCACGCCAATTACCTGGTTCCGTCGCGCGCGCACAGCGCGATCTGCTGCGGTAACCAGCGAGCTGACCGCAGAAGCAGTGCCGCCGGTGCAATAAGGAGTATGTTCCATGGAAATGAAGCCGCGTACTGACGGTAAAGTCGCGATCGTTGCGCTTGAGGGACGATTTGACGCAAACACAGCGCCCGCAGTGCAGCGCTGGCTAGAGCAGGCAACCGCTGTCCCAGGCGCCAGAGTGCTGGTGGATCTGACCGAGACGACCTTTGTGGACTCAACTGCGCTGGCAACGCTGGTTTCGGCGATGAAGCGTTGCCAGCAAAGTCAGGGTGAATTTGCGCTGTGCGGTCTGCGTCGCCCGGTCTTGATGATCTTTGAACTGACTCGACTTGACAAGGTTTTCACGATTTTCGTCGATGCCGAACATGCGCTGGCGGTTATGAACGCCTGAAACGATGACATCAATGCTCATCTCGCTGCTCAGCTCCCAATATCATCGCATTCAGGCGATCGCCGAAGCCTGGCTGGCTCAGGGCGCAACCTCGTTTGGCGTATTTGTCGATGGTCGTCCACTGGCCTACTGGCCAACGGGGCAGCGGTTGCTCGATGCGGATCTCACTGCTGCGATCCAGCTCTACGATAACGTAGTCGGCGAGCTGCGGTTATCGGGTCTCACCAGCGACGCGGCCTGCCTGCAATTGCAGGCACAGGCAGGCTTGCTCAGCTACACCTTGCAGCTCGAGTACGAACTCCAGTGCATGACTTCTGATCTGGTCACGAGTCAGGATCAACAACTGGCGCTTTACCGGCTAACGCAGGCGATGCGTGATCTGGTAACGATCCGCGAGTCGCTGGCGGCGGTTGCCGGTGAAGCAAAGCGCATCCTGAAGGGCAATGCCAGTTTTGTGGTCTATATGCCGACCAATGGCGGCGAACCGATTGTCGTTCAGCATCCCAATGCCGTGATCGGCAGTGAAGCGATCTGGAATCTGCACTGGCAGCTTACCACTGAGGAGCGTCCGCTGCTGCTCGATGAAGAGAGCAGTGATCTGCGGCGACCGCCCGGCATTCGCAACCTGTTGATCGTCCCGGTGCGCGTGCGCGGCATGATCGTGGCCAGTCTGGGCGTGATTGAACGTGACGATGGGTTTGGCGCCCCTGAGCTGAAATTGTTGCGGGCAATTGCCGATCAGGCCAGCGCGCAGATCGAGCGGATCTTGCTCTATCAAGAGATGGTCGAACAGGCTCGTCTACGCAGTGAGATGGATCTGGCGCGGCGCGTGCAAACCGATCTGCTGCCGCACACCTTGCCGAAGGTGGCCGGTCTCGATATCTATGCCTTCTCACGTCCGGCGTTGCAGGTTGGAGGTGACTTCTTCGATTTCATCGTGACCGAAAACCATCCGTTCATCTTCACCATCGGCGATGTGAGCGGCAAGGGAGTCTCGGCGGCGCTGTTGATGTCGATGACGCGCACCGCGCTGCATAGCAAAGCGCAATTCATGCCCTCGCCCACGCCAGCGCTGGTGATGCGCCAATCGAACGAAGATCTCTACCACGACTTTACCCGGATCGGTGTCTTCGCAACGGTGTTCGTTGGTCAATATGATGCCGGGCGACGTGAAATGCTCTACGCCAATGCCGGTCATGCGCCGGTGATCTACCGTGAGCGCAATGGGCGGGCGCGGTTACTTCTGGCCGATAATACGGCGCTGGGGATTTTACCCGAAAACCATTTCCAGAATAGCCATCTACCTATGCGTCCCGGCGATCTGTTAATCATTGCCACTGATGGGTTTAGCGAAGCGCGGAATGCTGATAACGATTTGTTCAGTATCGAACGTTTATTGATAACGATAGATCAACTTGCTCACCAATCAGCCAAATCGATCGCTGACGGGTTGTTTCAGGCCATTGATCAGTTCAGCGCCGGACACCCGCAAGATGATGATCAGACCCTTATTGTGATTAAAGGAGTAGAGCCGTGAGTCTACAGCACAGTGAAGTGATACGGCTCGATATGCCAGCTCGCTATGCCTACCTTCATCTCTTGAGTGAAGCGATTGCCGAGGCGCTGCGTCAGGTCGGCGTGGGGAACGAAACGCTGGTCTACAATGTCCAGCTCGCGGCGCATGAAGTCTGCACCAATATCGTCGGCCATGCCTACCGCAGTCGGCGGGACGGCGAGGGCCGCATCCAGGCAACGATTAGCCTGCATCCGCGTCCCCTGCGGATTGAGATCGAACTGCTCGATACCGGTGAACCGTTTGAGCCGGAACTGGTGCCCCAACCCGATCTGAATCAGGCGCAGATCCACGGGTATGGCCTGTTTCTGATCCGTCATCTGATGGATAAGGTGAGCTATTCTGCGCATTCTGATGGGAATCGCTGGCTGCTGTTGAAGCATCTTGCATAAGGATAATGACTATGGCAACTATCATGATTGTTGACGACTACGTCCCCAGTCATCGGTTAATGACGTTTGTGCTTGAGCAACACGGTTACGCGGTCGTTACTGCGCTTGACGGCCAGCAAGCGTTGAAACGTCTCTCCACTGTTCCGGTGGATCTGGTAGTAACTGATCTGACGATGCCGCACATGGACGGGATCGAGCTGGCGCGGGCAATTCGCAGCAATGAACGCCAGTCCCATCTGCCGATCATCATGGTTACTGGCAGCGTCAAAGAGCAAGATGAGGTGAAGGCGGCAGGTGTTGGCGTCAACGCCTTCCTGACCAAGCCGGTCGACTCTGATGATCTGGTGCGGGAAGTGGAGACTCTCCTGCATCGGAGCAAGATCAACCGCGTGGCGTAAATGTGCCATGCCACATTGACAGCCTGCTGGTGAATGTCTCGTTAACTGGCGATTGGGCGTCATTCAGCAAAGTGTCAACTGATCGTCCTACACTGCGGTCGTGAACGGCAGCATCCCGGTAGCGCAGGATGGTGGTATGGAAACGCAGGCGGTCGATGTGGTGATTTCGACCTACGG
>FWWL01001447.1_pt1 | contig 56454 bp, 49 predicted proteins | sample 2228331 | NCBI WGS metagenome assembly FWWL01 (sample SAMEA103939775, study PRJEB20133) | metagenome
TCGTCCCAGCCTTTTTTCTTTCTGGTAACCAGCACCAGTTCCTGAAAATCAACTCCAACTGGAATTATCATCCTCCCTCCAACTTTCAGCTGCTCCACCAGCGGGACCGGCACTGAAGCCGGAGCGGCCGCCACCAGAATGGCATCATAAGGAGCATATTCCGGCCAGCCGAGCGTCCCGTCCCCTATCCTGAAATGGACGTTGGTATATCCGAGCTCCTGCAGAACAGCCTGCGCCCGGCGGGAAAGTTCCGGAATCAGTTCCACCGTGTAAACTTCGGCCACAATTTCAGCTAAGATCGCTGTTTGATAACCGGAGCCCGTGCCGATTTCCAGAACTTTTTCATAGCCCTGCAGATTGAGGGCAGCAGTCATGTAAGCCACAATGTAAGGCTGGGAAATAGTCTGCCCCTCGCCTATGGGCAGCGGTTCGTCGCTGTAAGCCAGCTCGCGCCAGCTTTCGGGAACAAAAAGATGGCGAGGAACTTTGAGCATTGCTTGGAGAACTTTTTCGTCGGTGATCCCGCGGCGGCGGATCTGGTTTTCCACCATCTCCCTTCTCGCCTTAAGATAACCCGACTCCTCGTTCACGCCCCCTCCTGGCTTCCGCAAGCTATCACTGCTTGTCTATATAAAAGCATCAATAAGAGCGTGCAAAATAGGCCAGAGCGGCAGCTTCCTTTCCGCAGCACACGCAGCGTTCTGCTTTCAGCACCGGTTGTTCGAGCGGCAGCACCCTGATCGTGGCCATGGTCTCCTCCTTGATTCTGGCCTCACATTCCTCGTTTCCGCACCAGAAGGCTTTGATGAAGCCTCGTCTGTCTTCGATAATTTTTTTGAATTCTTCGTAATTCCCGGCTTCCCTGGTGTTTTCCCTCTGAAAATCAAGCGCCTTCTGGAAAAGCGCCCTCTGCACGACCGCAAGAATTTCTTCCACTTTTTTATCGAGACCGGACATATCCAGGCTGATTTTTTCCTTGCTGTCCCGGCGCACGGCGGTCACCTGATTTTTCTGCACGTCTCTGGGCCCTATTTCCAGCCGCAGAGGAACCCCTCTCATCTCCCATTCAGCAAATTTCCAGCCGGGAGTATGCTCGGTCCGATCGTCAAGATGCACCCGGAAACCGGCCCGGCAGAGTGCATCCTTAACCTGATTGGCTACAGGCAGAACAGTTTCTTTCCAGTTTCCGATGGAAATAGGCACGATTATCACCTGAATCGGAGCCACCTGAGGCGGAAAGACCAGACCGTTATCATCCCCGTGAGACATCACCAGAGCCCCGATCAACCTGGTAGAAACCCCCCAGGAGGTCTGCCAGACATACTGCAGTTTTTGATTGCGGTCTTCAAACTTGATGTCGAAAACACGGGCAAAATGCTGCCCGAGATTGTGCGAGGTTCCCATCTGCAGCGCTTTACCGTCAGACATCAGCGCTTCTATAGCATAGGTGGCTTCAGCTCCGGCGAATTTTTCTCTATCGGTTTTCCGGCCGTGAACCACCGGAATGGCCAGTTCGCTTTCCACAAACTCCCGGTACATTTCAAGAATGCGCAGGGTCTCTTCCTGAGCTTCTTCCCGGGTTTCGTGAGCGGTGTGCCCTTCCTGCCAGAGAAATTCGGTCGTCCGCAGGAAAGGCCTGGTAACTTTTTCCCAGCGAACCACATTGGCCCACTGGTTTATCAGCACCGGCAGGTCGCGCCAGGACTGAATCCATTTTGAATACATGTAACCTATGATCGCTTCGGAAGTGGGCCTCACAGCCAGCCTTTCCTCGAGTTCGTCGTCTCCTCCATGAGTCACCCAGGCAACTTCAGGGGCAAAGCCCTTAAGGTGCTCCATTTCTTTCCTGAGAAAACTTTCCGGTATAAAGAGCGGGAAATAAGCATTTACATGTCCGAGCGCTTTTATCCGCCTGTCCAGAAGCTTCTGAATATTTTCCCAGATGGCATATCCGTAGGGTCTGATGACCATCATCCCCTTCATCGGGGCATAATCAGCCAGTTCTGCGCGGCGGATGAGGTCAAGATACCAGCGAGAAAAATCTTCGCTTTTCGGAGTAATCTGAGTTACGAGTCTTTCTTCGCTCACCTTCAATCTACCTCCAGTTTTCTGGCTAATAATATCCAGCCGGTCATTTTTTGTCAAGAAACGGGGTGAGCGTCCGGCAGCCGGTTAAAACCAGGGGGGTGATTATATTTTAACCCTTTTTTTCATCCTAAAGGATGATTGAAAAGAGCTCCGGCAGCTGATTAAATTCCAAGCGAACAGGGTTTTTAAGGAAAAGGAAGCGGAAACCATGAACGTCAGAAACCGGAAATCGCAAATAACAGGAAAGGAAGAGATCAGGAGTGAAACCAGGGAGTTCAGCCTCCCGCTGCCCATGACCGTTTCCGGACTGGACGCGCGGGGGCGGGAATTCAGGGAGGCTTCCAGTCTCTCCACCATAAGCTGCGAAAGGGCGAGCTTTATGCTCCGAACCCCGGTCGAACGCAAATCTGTCCTGAAACTGGTCATTGCTCTGCCGCCAAAACTTTCCGAAGGACAACCTCTGGCACTGGTTATAAAGGGCAGGGTTGCGGATTCAGAGCCGGTGGCCGGAAACCTCGAACTGCGCCGGGTGACCCTCGAGCTGGATTCCCGTTATTTTATCGGCGCCGGTGAAGAATTATGATGATCATACGCACTGTGCCCGGTCTGAGAAAAAAATGTCAGCTGAACGTCTATTTTTTATAAGAGGAACATGGAGGGTTAAAAAAGGTGAGATTTTTCAAGCAGAAAATCACCCTTTATTTCATCCTCTGGAGTGATTGCCATTTAAATTAATCCATAGAAAATAGTAGCGAAATGAGAAGCGGCATTTCAGACATTTTAATAAATAAAACCTCCATCCAAGGCGTAACTGGATATCGGAGGGGAGAGCTTCCACTGGAGCTCTCCCTTCCGGCTTTGGTTGAAGGAGAAAATGCCTCCGGCCGAAAATTCAAAGAAACGACTGAACTTCTCGAAGCCAGCGCGCAGGAGGCGCGTTTTTATCTGAAAACCCCCGTCAGGATCGGCAGTTTCCTGCGACTGAGTATGAAGATTCCGGCCACTCCCCTGCTCATTCACCCCCTGCTTCTGGAAATTTCCGGGGAAGTAAAGAAGGTCGAGCTCAACGGTCAGGGTCGGAGTGGCCATCTGGTAACTCTTGAACTCAGCAGGAAGTACAGGCTTCAGCCGCTTTCCACGTCCAGACGCTGACTTATTTTTCCTGGTTGACTTTTTTCTTTTTTCTTTCCAAAAGTCTGGCTCTTTTTTTGATTCCAGCGTGAGAAAAATTAAATGCAGGAAAATTTATAACCTCTCCGTCTGAATTATTTTGCTTGACACATTCGGTTGAATGTACTAATAGATTTTTTGATGATTACGATGCAAGGGGTAAAAGGGCATGCCTAAGAAACAAGCTAAAACCGCAGTCATCAGAAAGGAACCTGCCAGCCTGGAAAAAATTTCTGTCCTGATATACTGCCCGTCAGACCTGCTGCTGACCGGAATCCTGAAGGCGCTGGAAACTGATAAAAGGATTGAAGTGGCCACGGTGGAAAGAGGCACGATAGAAAATTTTATGGAAGCCATCAAGCAGTTGAAACCCCAGGTAATTCTATTTGCCAACCTGGAACCGCTACCCCACCTGAAAGAAATATGCAAAGCCATAAAAGAAGTGATCAAGCCGCAGATTAAAACTCAGCTGTTGCTTCTTGGCAACATCCCTTCTCATGAAGAAATCATCAACCTGATCAACGCCGGAGCCCGGGGATATTTTGACCTTAACGACCCAGCCCAACAGCTCCAGGAAGCCATCAGCGTTGTCAACAAAGGAGAAATCTGGCTGCCGAGGGACAAAATGTCGACCATCATGGACCGGATCATTTCGGTCGTCGGCCGCGACATGAAAGAAAGCACCCTCGACCAGCTAACACCAACCGAATTTCAGGTGCTGAGGTTAATCGGCCAGGGAAAGAGCAACGAAGAAATAGCCAAAATAATGTTTATCAGCAAGAATACCGTTCGCTCTCACATTAAAAGCATTTATTCGAAACTCGGCACCCACAGCCGGTTGCAGCTAGCTCTCTATGCCATCAATTCTGCTTTATTTTAAGGAGCAAAGAGAGTAACCATGACTGAAAAAAACAAGACCAAAACCAGGAAGAAAAAATCGGTTTCATCCAGAAAAGCAGCCACACCAGTGGCCGCCAACAGGCGCCGGGAATGGAGGTTTGAGCTGCCTCTTCCGGCAGAAATAGAAGGGCAACTTCCCCAGGGAAAACAATTCAGGAAAAAGACCATCCTGGAGAACATTTCTTCTACCGGAGCCTACTTCACGTTAGACAGCAACCTGGTGGTTGGCTCAAAAGTGCATCTCGGAATCGACCTGCCGAAAGAATTGACCGAGGGGAAAAAAATCAAGCTCTGTCTGGATGGAGTGATCGTCCGGCTGGAAAAAAAAGACTGGAAGAAGAAAAAAACTGGAGTGGCTGTTAAATTCAACAAAAATTTTCACTTCCAGGTTGAGGATTGATTACTTTCTGCAGGGAATAAATTGCTAGTCGCAGCTCTCACGGGGGGCATTGCCACCGGAAAATCGGTCGTCGCTCAGATTCTCAGCCAGAAGGGGTGTTATGTTCAGAATGCCGACGTGCTGGCACATCAGCTGATGGCACCCGGAGGAAAAATCTGGGAAGAACTCATCAGACACTACGGAAAAGACATTCTTAAGGAAAATGAAGAAATAGACCGGAAGAAGCTCGGAGAAATCATCTTCCGGGATAAGTTAGAGAGGGACTATCTGAATCGCCTGACCCATCCCCTGATCATGGAAAAAATCAAGCAGACGGTGGAAGAGCTGGAAAAAGCTGGAAAATTCGAGATATACATCACAGAAGCAGCGCTGGTTATCGAGTCAGGTTATTACACCTTTTACGATCGAATCATCCTTACTTATTGCAAACCGGAAGTGCAGATCGCCCGGCTTATGGAGAGAGACAGAATCTCGCAGGAGCAGGCGCTGGCCAGAATAAGAGCGCAGGGATCAAATGAAGAGAAGATGCGCTTTGCCCATTATTTGATAGATACCTCAGGCACCCTCAAGGAGACGATAGACCGGACGGAAAGCGTTTATTTCAACCTCTGGCAGGACGCCTGCTTGAAAAAAGCTGGACTTCTGCGCTGATGGCTGCAAGGCTTTTATACCACGGATTTGCGCCTTAATCTGGAAAATAAAAAAACACCAGGCTAAAAACAGACTATGCCTGTTCTATCGACTGCTGCTTCAACTGTTTTTTGAAATCCTGACCAGGGCGAAATTTTACCCGCCAGCCGCCTGAAATCGGAATCTGCCGGTTGCGTCTTATATCCCTTCCGAATCCGGATTTCTTCGGAACAACCCGGAAACTGCCAAAACCCCTGATTTCAACTTTTTCTCCAGCCATCAGGGCTTTTTTTATGGCATCCAGGATGGTTTCCACCATCAGGACCGCTTTGGTTCGATTGAAATTTGCTTTTTTCTCAAGCAACTCAGCCAGGTCATTCTTGATCATTGCTCATCTCCTGCTTCTCGTCTGCCGGATAAAATTTAGATTAAAATTAGTTTATAAAAGAGAAATTGTCAAGCGCGGGAAACTCTTTTAATAAATTGACTAATCAAAGGCAAGTTCATATAATGATTTTACCGTGAAGAAAATTGCAGCTGTTTTATTATGCCTGTTTTTCTTTCTGACTGCAGGCATCACTCTGCACGCTCATATTCTGACGGTAACCATCAACTCCCCCATTCATCCGGTAAGCGCAGAAATCATCCTTAAAGCTCTGGAAAAAGCCAGAATCGAACAGGCCTCGCTGGTAATCATCAAACTTAACACTCCGGGCGGACTTGATTCCTCGATGCGAGCGATAATCGAAGGCATCATCAACTCGCCCGTTCCGGTTGCCGCTTATGTCAGTCCATCAGGAGCCCGGGCGGCTTCAGCCGGCTTTTTTATCGGTATTGCCTGCGACATCTTCGCCATGGCTCCGGGCACCAGCACCGGCGCCGCCCATCCCGTAAGCATCGGAACCGGCGGGGAAACCCAGTCGAGCAAGACGATGGAAGAAAAAGTCACCCATGACGCCGCCGCCTACATCCGCACTCTGGCCGAGAAAAGAGGGCGCAACCTGAAGATGGCCGAGGATGCCGTCAGGCTGAGCCTGAGTTACACTGAACAGGAAGCTCTTCGCGGGAAAATTATAGACCTGGTGGCTAATTCTGAAGCCGAGCTGATTCAGACACTGGACGGGCAGACAATCAAAAGATTCGACGGCCGGGAGGAGCAGCTTAAACTCTCCGGCCAGGAAATAATAGAAATTCCGCTTACCTTCAGACAGAAATTGCTCATGACCATCGCCGACCCGAACCTGGCTTACATTCTTCTTATGCTCGGCCTGCTCGGACTCTACTTCGAGTTCGCCAACCCCGGCGCCATTCTTCCCGGGGTGATCGGAGGCATCAGTCTGCTTCTGGCTCTTTTTTCGTTTCAGATTCTCCCGGTGAATTACGTCGGACTGCTGCTTATAATTCTCGGCACGGTGATGTTTATTCTGGAAGTTAAAGTACACAGCTATGGAGCTTTAACCATGGGAGGCATCGTCTCTCTCCTTCTGGGTTCAATCATGCTCATTAAATCACCGATTCCGGAACTCAGACCGAGCCTCAGGTTTATCATCCCGGTGGCTCTGGGAGTGTCGCTTATTTTCATCTTCCTGGTTTATCTGGTGGTCAGGGCGCATACCAGAAAAGCGGTAACCGGAAAAGAGGGCATGCTGGGAGAAAGAGGAAAAGTTTTATTCTGGTCCGGCCAGGAAGGTAAAGTTTTCGTCCATGGCGAAATATGGCGGGCAGTTGCCGATCAACCTCTGGAACGCGGCGACCAGGTCGAGGTCATAGAAATAAAAGACAATCTGACTCTTAAGGTTAAAAAAATTTAGGGGGCAGGACAACCTGTCCAGAAAGGAGGCATGAAAATGATTACTTTTCCTGTTATCGTGGCCGCGATAGTAATTCTGTATTTGCTGAACTGCATAAAGATATTGAAAGAATATGAAAGAGGAGTTATCTTCCGTCTTGGCCGTGTTTTACCCAAGCCAAAAGGACCGGGCCTGATTTTCGTTTTTGCTCCGATCGACCGCATGGTGCGCATCAGCCTGAGGCTGATTGTTATGGACATCCCTCCGCAGGATGTAATCACCAAGGACAACGTGTCGGTGAAGGTGAACGCCGTTCTTTATTTCAGGGTTATGGATCCTCTCAAGGTCGTGCTGGAGGTTCAGGATTATCTTTATGCCACTTCCCAGCTTTCTCAGACTACCTTGAGAAGTGTTCTCGGTCAAGTGGAACTTGACGAATTGCTTTCAGAAAGAGAAAAACTGAACACCCAGCTTCAGGAGATTATAGACCAGCATACCGACCCCTGGGGAGTTAAAGTTCAGCTGGTGGAGATAAAGCATATCGACCTCCCCGAAACCATGATCCGGGCTATCGCCCGTCAGGCTGAAGCTGAAAGAGAAAGAAGAGCCAAGATCATTCATGCTGACGGAGAATTTCAATCTGCCACAAAACTGGCCCAGGCGGCCGAAATCATCTCCCAGAATCCTCAGACCATCATGCTTCGCTTCCTGGGAACTCTGACCGAAATCGCCACAGAGAAGAATTCAACCATAGTCTTTCCGTTGCCACTGGAAATCCTGCGGGCTTTTTCGCCCGATAAACCGAAGGAAAAGTGAAAACTTCCATGGTAAAGAGCTATAGAGAGATAACAGTTTCCTCAACCATTCTGATGGTGATCATCCTGGCCATAATTGGCCTGGGAGCGGTGATTTTTTTCCTCGGAGTCCAGGTTGGGAAAAAAGAAGCGGACCTGATGATGAAAAACCTGATCGCTCAGAAAGTCGAAGAAGAGGTCAAAGCTACTCCCCCGGTTCCGGTGGTCGAGGAAAAAGCGACGTCATCGACTGAAGCCGCTCAAACCGCTGAGCCGGCTTCGAGCACAGTCAGTCAGCCATCCGGCAGTTCCGCTGAAGATAAAAAAACTCAGACGCTCGACCGGAACGTCTCTCCGAAACCATCAGCAGAATCAGGGGCGCCGGCGATCTCTACGCCGGCCACCACTTCCTCCAGGGCAACGACCTCGACCCAGGCCGTAACTTCTTCGCCCCCGAAACCATCCGAAGCTACCAGAACTGCCGGGAATTATTACATTCAGGTCGGCGCCTTCAACGATCGCCCCACGGCCAGGCTTGAAGCCGAAAAATACCGCAAACAGGGCTACAATGCGGTGGTGAAGGATCCATTTGAAAGGGATAAGAGACCGCTTTACCGGGTATGGGTGGGCGGTTACAGAACAAGGGAGGAAGCCCAGAAGGCTCTCGCTGACCTGGTGAAGAAGATACCGCGAAACCCGGGCTTTTTCATCGTTCATGAATAAGCCGGAGAGACCCGGATAATGATTCTCACTGGGCGTAATCGAAGAAAACTAGAATTTTTGAGCCTGAAATCTTGACAGGTGTGGTTTTCTCCTCTATCTTCCTTAAGTCAGGAGGATGAAAAGTGAAAGAAATCAGTTGGTTGGAACAGCTGGCAGAAAGCCGGGAGAAAGCTAACAGTCTTTTCCAGAAACTGGAAGAAGTCAGAGGTTTTCTTTGACCTGGAAGCAAAAACAGCTGAACTTCAAAAGATAAATTCTCAGCTTGAGAGTCCTGAAGTCTGGACCGACCAGAAAAAGTTCCAGTCCCTTCAGACGAGGAAAAAACAGTTAGAGAAAGATCTGCAGTTTTACCGGAATCTGAACAATTATCGGGAAGAAATAGAAGTCCTGCTGGAACTGGCAGAGGAAGGGGAAAATGTGCTGGCTGACTTGAGCGGGGCCCTGAAATCCTTCGAGCAGGAGCTTCTCGAAGCTGAACTCAGGGCGCTGTTTTTCGAGGAAGACGATCCGCGAAACGCCATACTGACCATCCACCCCGGCGCCGGCGGAACTGAATCCCAGGATTGGGCCCAGATGCTCTTCCGCATGTACCTCAGGTTTGCCGAGCGAAAAGGATTTAAGACTGAGGTGATAGACTTTCAGCCGGGTGAAGAAGCCGGTTTGAAAAGCGCAACCATCAGGATTGAAGGAGACTACGCCTTCGGACTGCTGAGCCAGGAATCGGGCGTTCACCGGCTGGTAAGAATTTCTCCTTTCGACGCCAACAAACGCCGCCATACTTCCTTCGCGGCTGTTTTTGTCTATCCGGAAATTGACGAGGACATCGAAATAGAAATCAACCCGGAAGACCTGAGAATAGATACCTACCGGGCTTCAGGAAAGGGCGGTCAACATGTGAACCGGACAGATTCCGCCGTCCGCATCACCCACATCCCCACCGGAATTGTGGTTCAGTGTCAGAACGAACGTTCGCAACATCAGAACAAAGCCCGGGCGATGAAATTGCTGAAAGCACGACTTTATGAACTGGAGAAAAAAAAGAAGCTGGAAAAGATCGAGAAGCTGGAGGATATGAAATCGGAGATTGCCTGGGGAAACCAGATACGTTCTTACGTTCTCCATCCTTACAAGATGGTTAAAGACCTGAGAACCAGGGTGGAAACCGGAGATGTTGACCGGGTTCTCGACGGAGACCTGGACGATTTTATCAGAGCTTCTCTGCTGCTCAGGAAAAAGCAGGCTCTGGAAGCCGCCCGTGATTCCCGGGAAGAATCGTAAGCCCCGAGGTTAAAGGCAATAAAGCTTCGATGGAATTCTCTTCATTCTGTTAATTTCTTTTTTCTTTTTTTCCTGCCTTCTTCTTTCTTTTCTTTTTATTCTTCTTCACCATCTCCCAGAGACGGTCAAGCTCTTCCAGGGTGGAGTCATCGAGCGAGCGCCCCTGTTTCTTCAGTTCCTTTTCAAGTTCCCGGAAACGCTGATGAAATTTACTGCAGGCTTTCCTGAGGATTATTTCAGGGTTCAGACCGAGAAGACGCGAGAAATTAACCAGGGAGAAAAACAGGTCACCGAGCTCTTCCTCCACCTCACCGCTTTTTCCTCTCTTCAGAGAATTTTCCAGCTCGCCCAGCTCCTCCCTGACTTTTTCCAGACAGGAAGAAGCATCCGGCCAGTCGAAGCCGTGAGCCGCTGCCCTCTGCCCCAGCAAAAACGCGTAAAGAAGCGCCGGGGCTGAGGCAGGAAGACCATCCAGGGCTGACTCCCGGCCTTTTTCACTGAGTTTATTTCTCTGCCAGTTATTTTTAACTTCTTCAGCGCTCATCCTTTTATTCAGTCCAAAAACATGAGGATGCCGGTCAACCATCTTCCGGTTGATTCCCTCAAGAACATCAGCGATGGAAAATTTGCCTTCTTCCTCAAAAAACCTGCTGAGGAAAACCACTTCCATGAGCACATCGCCCAGTTCCTCACAGGCTGCTCGATCATCCTCCGAGCTCAAAGCCTCAACCGCTTCATAAACCTCTTCCAGAAAATAATTCATTATTTCCTGTCTGGTTCTGGCCCGATCCCAGGGACAACCGTCAGGAGAACGCAGCCTGGCGATGATTTCCACCAGTTGCTGAAATCCTTTGCCGGCTTCGCCTGTACTTCTCACTTCATCTCCTCCGCTTGAATTTTAGCAGCAGACGGGATATTATTAAAATTTGAATTATGCTGGAAAATTAACTCAAAGTCGACATTATTTCAACTGCCGCCAGCTAATCTCAGTGACAGGATAAAATGATGAATGATCAGAACAAAAACCGGCCGGACAGCGGGTCCGGAGAATTTTTGCCACCTCTCGATTTCAGTTCGATCGTATTCCCTATTTACACCCAGGCCCTGGTGAAGCTGGGTTTGCTGGAAGATCCCCAGTCCGGAAAACTTGAAACCAATCTCGAATACGCCAAAAGATTGATCGATATCCTCGACCTTCTCCGTGACCGCACTAAAGGAAATTTGGAGGAAGAAGAGGAGAAATTCCTGGAAGCCGTCCTCTCTCAGCTTAAACTTCATTACCTGAAGAAAATCGACGCTATCAAGCTCTGAAACCGATGAAAATTTTCCGCCGTCTGTCTTGCCGGGTGAAAACCCTCAGCAACAATTCGGTTCTGACCATAGGCATCTTTGACGGCTGTCATCTCGGCCATCAAAAAATCCTGCATAAACTCATCCGGAGAAGTCGTCAGCTCGGGGTGCCCGCCGGTTTGATGACTTTTCATCCTCATCCTGAACGAATGCTCAACCATAGAGAAATTAAACTGATCCAGACGATGCAGCAGAAACTCGAATACATGAAACAGGTCGGGCTCGACTACTGTCTTATCCTGCCGATGAATAAAAAGCTGGCCGGACTGAGCGGAGATGAATTCGTCCGGAAATACCTTAAGGAAAAACTGGGAGTCAGAGAAGTGGTGGTCGGAGAAAAATTCCGCTTCGGCCATAACCAGAGCTGCGGAATAAAAGAGCTGCGCAGATCAGGCTGGCAGCACGGCATAAAGGTAACCGCTGTAAAATCGGTCATCTGGGGTCGACAGCCCGTCAGCTCAAGTTTAATCCGCCATCTTCTGGAAAAGGGCCAGATAGATCAGGCAGCCAGACTGCTCGGCCGGCCCTATGAAATCGCCGGACAGGTGGTCAGAGGAAAAGGCTTCGGTCGTCGTCTGGGTTTCCCGACAATCAACCTGAAAACCGCAAATGAAATTCTGCCCCCTGGAGTTTATGCCGGTCTGGCCGCAGTCGGAAACAGGGTTTACCCGGCAGCCATCAACATCGGCTTCTGTCCAACTTTCGGAGGAAAGGCTCCCTCTGTTGAAGCTCATCTGCTTAACTTCAGGGGCCGTCTATACGGACGCAAGGTAGTTTTGAAGCTCTATCACCGGCTGCGTGACGAGAAGAAATTTTCCGACACAGAAGGATTGAAAAACCAGATTGCCTCTGATGTGGAACAGGTCCGAAAATATTTTCTTCAAGCCCGATGCCACGAGCCGACAGCTTGACTTTTTTCCTGTTTTGTCCAAATATAGTTTTTTCAATAGATATCCTGTGAGGTAGCCGATGAAGGACAAAATCAAAGCCCGAGTTATGGACAACGGAAAAATCCGTCGGACACTGTTGAGAATGGCCACCGAAATTGCTGAAAGAAATCGAGACCTGAACAACGTGGTTCTTATTGGCATCAAGACCAGAGGAATTTACCTCGGACAGAGAATCGCGGAAATTCTCAAGCAGACCGAAGGAGTTGAGCTGCCAGTTTACTCTCTGGATATCACCCCTTACCGGGACGACCTGAAGGCTGCGGAGAGAAAAAAGAACGCTGCAACTTCTTTTAAGGCTAACCTGGATGAGCGGGACGTTATCATCATAGACGACGTTCTGTTCACCGGCCGCACCATCCGGGCAGCCATGGAAGCCATATTTGACCTGGGACGTCCGCGAACGATACAGCTGGCGGTGCTTATAGACCGGGGACATCGGGAGCTTCCCATCCGCCCTGATTACGCTGGCCGGGTGCTTCCCACCGCCAGAAGGGAGCGGGTCGAGGTTCGACTGAAGGAAATCGACGGCCTGGATGAGGTGCTGATAACCGAACCGCAGGTCAACCTGAAATCATAAATTTTCAGCAGGAATAAGATTTTCAGAAGCAGGAGAATAAATTGAAACTGCTTCTTAAAAGAGGAAGGGTGCTGGACCCCGGGGAAAAGATTGACGGAATTTTTGACCTTCTCCTGGTTGATGGTCAGATTGCGGCCATCCACCCGGATATCAGGATGGAAGCAGACCGGGTAATAGAAGCTGCCGGGTTGATCATCGCCCCCGGTTTTATCGACCTCCATGTTCACCTTCGGCAGCCCGGGTTCGAGCACAAGGAAACAATTGCCAGCGGAAGCCGGGCAGCGGCCAGAGGCGGTTTTACCACCATCTGCTGCATGCCGAACACTAACCCGCCCGTGGACTCCGTCGAAACGCTCAACCTTATAAAAAATAAGATCCACCATGAGGCTGTGGTCAACGTTCTGCCTGTAGCAGCGGTCAGCATCGGGCAGAAGGGCCAGGAGCTGGCTCCTCTGGAACAGCTGGCGGAGGCTGGCGCAGCTGCCTTTTCCGACGACGGTCAGCCCGTATCGAACAGCTTGCTGATGAAAAAGGCGATGGCCGGAGCGGCCTCTCTGGGAAAACTTCTGATAGACCACTGCGAGGAAAAATCTCTGGCTGCCGGTGGAGTCATCAATGAAGGTCGTATCTCCCGTGAACTTAATGTTCCCGGAATACCTGCAGCCGCGGAAGAGATAATGGTAGCCCGGGATATAATACTTGCCCGGAATACCGGCTACCCGGTGCATCTGGCGCATCTGAGCACTGCCGGTTCGGTTGAACTTCTGGCCTGGGCTAAATCGGTCGGAGCCCCCGTCTCAGCCGAGGTAACGCCCCATCACCTGCTTCTAACCGAAGAAGACCTTCTTCAACACGGTCCGGTATGCAAAGTGAACCCGCCGCTGAGGACCGAGGAAGACCGGCAGGCATTGATCAGGGCATTAAGAAATAGGTTGATAGAAGCTATCGCCACAGACCATGCCCCGCATGCGGACGAAGAAAAAAATCAGGGACTGGAAAAGGCTCCTTTCGGCATTAACGGGCTGGAAACTGCCGTCCCCTCGCTTCTGGACAAACTGGTAATGCGCGGGGAACTTACCCTGGCCAGGTTGATCGAGGCGTTATCGACGGCCCCGGCCAGATTGCTCGGTCTGGAAAATAAAGGACGTATCAAACCGGAAGCTGACGCTGACCTGACACTGCTGTCGCTCGAGCAGAGAACATTCATCAGCCGTGAGAATCTGCAATCAAAAAGTCATAACACACCATTTCTCAATACAGAATTTCAGGGAGCGGTAGTTATGACTATAGTGAAGGGGATGATAGTTTACCCTTTTGAGAAACAACCATAGGCTGAGCATGGTTGATAACGGAAGATGAACGCTCTGAGCAACATTGAAAAAAAACTGGGATATCAATTTCAGAATACCGAACTTCTGCAGCAGGCCTTAACTCACAGTTCCTACGCCTACGAACATCTTGATGAAAAAATTAAAGACAACGAAGTGCTGGAATTTCTGGGCGATTCAGTGGTCGGCCTGGCCCTGGCCGATTACCTGCTTCAAACTTATCCGTCCCTGGGTGAAGGACAGCTTTCCAAGCTCAAGTCCACTCTGGCCTCAACCAGCTCCCTTTCCCTTCTTGCCAGAAAACTTAGCCTTGAGCGGGCAATCCGGCTGGGAAAGGGCGAAGAAAAAAACCGGGGACGTCAGAAGAAAAGCATTCTGGCCGGGACGATGGAAGCGGTCATCGGCGCCATCTACCTGGAATCCGGATTTGAAACTGCCCGGCAGGTATTACAAAGATTGATAGAAAAACACTTCAAAAGGTTGCCCAGAGATAATTTTCTTATCAACAATTTCAAATCGGCGCTTCAGGAATATTGCAGTCAGCACGAGCTGCCGGGGCCTGTTTACCGGACGATTACCGAAAGCGGTCCAGCTCATGAAAAGGTTTTCACCGTGGAGGTTTTAAGCGGAGATAAAGTGCTGGCGCGCGGACAGGGACTGTCAAAAAAGAGCGCCGAGCAGAAAGCTGCCCGAAAAGCTCTAAAAAAGCTTTTGAAAAAGAAGCTGCGGGATTTCAGCGAGGAAGCCTTTATCCTGGAGCCGGATGAACCTGAAATCAGTTAAACCTTCCTGAGGGCTATTTGCTCATCAGAATCGCCAGAAATTTGAGCGAGGGCACGTTTTCAAAGACGATTTTGATTACAACCATCAGGGGCACCGAAAGAAACATTCCGGCTATCCCCCACAGCCAGCCCCAGAAAATAAGGGAAAAAATTACCAGAAGCGGGCTCAGGTCAAGGGTTCTTCCCATAAGCTTCGGGTCGAGAAAATTACCGATTGTTGTTTGAACCAGCGCCAGAAGGATCAATATCCACACCGGCACCAGTGAATTCCCGAACTGAACAAAAGCCACCAGCACCGCCAGTATGGTGGCCAGAATCGAGCCAATGGAAGGTATGTAATTCAAAATAAAAGTGATCACCCCGAGCAAAAGAGCGAAATCCACACCGAACAGAGCCAGAATCATCGCGGCCAGCGCCCCCGTCAGCAGACTGATCACTGTTTTGACTGCCAGATATTTCTGAATCTGACGGTTGATCGAAGCTACCAGTCTGTTCACATAAACCGCCTTTTCTCCGGAAAAAGCCAGAGCCAGCTTTCTCTCAAACTTTTCCCGCCCGGCCAGTATAAATAGCACAAAGATAAAAACCAGAAAGAGGTTTCCCAGGAAGGTCAGAAATGAACCCAGGGTGCCGAGCAACAGTCCGGTTATTTTTTCCAGATTAAGCTGGGAGATGATCATCGGAACATCTACCCGGAAAGGAAGATGTGTCAGCCATCCCGAAAATTCTGACATCAGAGAATTCAATTGCTGACTGTACCTCGGGAGTTCGGAAGCAAAATATTTACCGCTGGAGTAAATCAGTAATCCCAGAAGATACATCACAGAAAAGGTCAGCACCAGAATCAGCATGTTGGCCAGTATTTTAGGTACCTTCTTTCTGATCATCCAGTCGAGAACAGGAGAGACCGCGTAGGAAATGAACAGAGCCACCAGAAAAGGGAGAAGCACCGGGCGGGCGATTTTCAGGATTATGCCAGCAACAAAAAGGACAATTATGATGAGGGAAATTCTGGTAATCCTGGATTCCGACATCTTTTATGTTTTACCTACTTTTTAGGAGACAGCACCTGCCCGAGTTTTTCCAGATTTTTGAGAACAAGCGGAAGCAAATTCTCCGGGACCCGGCTGAAACCAAACAGGTACCTACCGCTCTGAGAGAGCAGGATATGTTGACCGTAAGCGTTTTTCTGATGATAGCGATTCCCTTCCCTGACAAAGGGATATTTTTCACGGGAATAAAACTCAATAAGTTTTTTCAAACTCGAATCGGCTTCCGCCGGTGAATTGCAGTCTATGATGAACCCTTCATACTCAACTCCATCCTGCCGGTAATAGACCACGTATCCGCGGCTTAGAAAATCAAAACCCATAAAATTCTTCTTGATAAATTTTTCCGAATTCTTAACCCGACCTTCGGGCGGAAAGGCATTGAACAACAGCGGCAGGCTGCCCTTATCGCCCATTTTCGCCTGAACTTCGCGAGCAAACATCTGCAAATATTCCGGCGTCTGTTCCCCGCCTTCATAACAGATTAACTTCACATAGTACCGCCCTGAAACAAAATTCAGGACCTCTTCCTCAAGATAACCGGCATAACCGATGTTGACTTCCGGACTTTCCGGATATCTTTCGGAGCTAAAGATGCCGAAGGCGTTGAGCGCTTCACCCATATCGTATATCTCCAGGGTGACAGTCGTTTCGCTTCCTTTCTTCTGATAGTGGGCGACGATGAGTTCCCTGAAGTCATAACTGAGATAGGCTTCCGAAGCCCCGTTGATGTACTCAAAAAGAGTTCCCGGCGAATACAGTGCGGGTTCTTCCTGAAATTCCCAGCCCTCGATTTTCGGAAGAAGCGATTTCAACGACATCGCCTGTCCTGAATCTATGGCCATCACGCTCGCTGGCAGCAATACCAGCAGGAGATATATCACGAAAACATCGTATGCTTTTCTGTCCATATCATCCTCCATACTTAACCTAAATCAATATACCGGTTCCTGGTTTTTATTTCAACAACATAACGACCATCGCTTGACATCTCCGGGGCTAAGGGTAATCATAAATCAGATGACCATGAAAAAGTCAAGAGTGGTAATAGTCAATTGCCGTCAAAACCTTCCTGACCCGGTCCGACCGGACCCGGGAATCATCCTGGCCATGTTAAAAAAAGGACTATCTCTTCTGGCTGGCGTTTCTTCCGCTGTGGAGGCTCTTTCTCACTGGTTCAGACACGGTGAAGCCATCGGGATAAAAATCAACACTATTGCTGGAAAGGCTCTCAGCACCGCTCCTGAAGTCTCCCGGACGCTTGGCCTCTGGCTGGGTAGCACCATCACCTCTGAAGAGAAAATCATCATCTGGGACAGAAGCGACGAAGAGCTCAAACAGGCCGGATACAAAATATCAACTTCCGGTGGGAGTCTTAAAATTTTCGGTACCGACAACCGTCGGGCAGGTTACCAGAGCCAGCCGGTTTCCCACCGCCATATCGGCAGCCTTTTTTCCAGAATACAGGCAGAACTGATTGAAGCCAGCATCAGCCTGGCCATTCTCAAAGATCACGGGCTGGCCGGGATAACCGCAGGTCTGAAGAATTATTTTGGAGCCATTCACAACCCGAACAAGTATCACGACTTGGGTTGCGACCCCTACGTGGCTGAACTGTTTGAAACAGATGTTATAAGAAAGAAACATCGTCTGACCATCCTTGACGCCATCCGTGTTCAATATCACCGGGGCCCTTCCTACCATCCTAAATGGCTGGCGGTGTGCAAGAAACTTATCTTCAGCATCGACCCGGTGGCGGCTGACACCGTCGGCTGGCAGTTGATCGAAGAACTCAGAGCGCGGAAAGGGCTTCCCTCATTGAAAGAAGAAAACAGAGAGCCGTTGTACCTGCGAACGGCTGAAAAACTGGGCCTGGGTCAGTCCAGTATGCAGGATATCGAAGTGATAGAAGAAGAGATATAATTATAATGAAAGGGAAATAATGGACAGGCGGGATTTTCTAAAAATCTCTATTTCCGGCTGCGCCCTCGGTTTGCTTTCAGGGTATCCCGGTTTTCCCGGATATTCGCGCTCGCCTCTTGCGCCGGACCGTCTATCCCATGTAGAAGCGAGATATTATCAAAAGCTCCCAGACCGGGAAATAAGATGCGACCTGTGCCCGAGGTTCTGCCAGCTGGGTGATCGGGAGAGGGGCTTCTGCGGGGTGAGAGAGAATCAGGGCGGTAAATATTACACTCTTGTCTACGGCCATGTGGCCAGCTTAAACGTCGACCCGATAGAAAAAAAGCCCTTCTTTCACTTCCTGCCGGGTTCTGAAGCTTTTTCTCTGGCTACTGCCGGTTGCAACCTCAATTGTAAATTCTGCCAGAACTGGGAAATTTCCCAGATGCGTCCGGAACAGGTAAAAAACATCTATCTCCCGCCTGAATCAGTGGTGGCTACCTGTGAAAGGTACAACTGTCCAGTAATCGCTTACACCTACACAGAACCGGTGGTTTTCTTCGAATACATGTACGATTGCAGTTTGCTGGCGAGAAAAAAAGGCATCAGAAACGTGGTGGTAACTGCCGGCTACATAAACCCGCAGCCTCTTTCAGACCTCTGCCGGTTGGTGGATGCCATCAAGGTAGACCTTAAAGCCTTCAACCAGAATTTTTACACCGAATACGTGCGCGGCCAGCTCCAGCCGGTGCTCGAGGCAATCAAGCAGATCGCCCGCTCAAAAATCTGGCTGGAAATAGTATATCTGGTAATACCGACCCTCAACGACCGACCTGAAGAAATAAAAGAGATGTGTCGTTACCTCAAGAATGAAATCGGTCCTGATTACCCGATTCATTTTTCCCGCTTCCACCCGATGTATCTTCTGAAGAATCTCCCCCCTACTCCTGTCACCACCCTGGAAAAGCTGAGGGAGATAGCTCTGAATGAAGGCTTGCGCTATGTATACATCGGGAATGTTCCAGGGCATCCAGGAGAAAACACCTACTGTCCGGGATGCGGCAGGGTGATTATAGAAAGATATGGCTATGTCATCAGAAAAAAAGAGATGAGCGGAAGCAAATGTCGATTCTGCGGTCGGGAAATTGCCGGGGTCTGGAGCTGAGAAAATATTTCTGGCCCTTTCTTCTCGGCTTTCTGGCCACCGCCTTTCAAATAGTTATACTCAGAGAATTTGAAGTTCGCTTTCACAGCAATGAACTGGTCTACGGCCTGGTGCTTTCCTTCTGGTTGCTGGGCGGAGGACTCGGCAGCTGGCTGGGAGAAAAAAAACATTTAAAAAATATCATCCCGGCTACCAGTTACATGATGGTCATACTGATTGCTGCTGTTGCTCTGCTCTACCTCAGGTTTTTCAGGTTTCTTCAGGCTACGCTTCCCGCTGAAACTACAGGACCCGAACCGCTCTTGCTGGCAGCGCTGTTGATAGCGCTCCTGTTGAGCCTTCCTCTGGGTGCACTTTTTGTTTTTAACGTTTTCTGGAAAGAGGGGGATCTTCTGACGGTTTATCAGCTGGAATCTCTCGGCTCGGCTGCTGGCTGCCTCATTGTTTATCTGATTCTGGCTCCAAATTTTTCCAGCTGGCAGGCAGCGGCATTGATAATGCTGCTGGCGGGAGCTGGCATAAGTCTGAGCCTGAACAAAAAAATGATTTATCTCGGATTGCTTCTGGCCCTTTCGGCCGTCTTCTGGTTCGGGGATGAACCAGCGGAAAAAATTTACTGGAAGCCCTACTCTCTGGCGGAATTCAGGGATTCTCCTTACACCAGAATACAGATAATTCGTCAGCAGGAGCAGATTTCTTTCTATGCGAACAGCTCAATTTTGTTCAACTTCCCGGACCCGGCCGCAGCTGAAGAAGCTGTTCACTTTGCCCTGCTGCAGAGACCGGAAGCCAAAGAAGCATTGATAATTGGAGGGGGACTCAACGGATCTATAGCTCAGGCATTAAAATATCCTAATCTCAGGGTGGATTATGTCGAGCTGGACCCGGTGCTGGTCCGCCTGGCTCGAAGCATCCTCCCTCTTGAGCTTATCGGGATAAACGACCCCAGGGTGACTGTTCACCTGACCGATGGGCGTCGCTTCCTAAAACAGGCTGGCAAAACCTACGAGGTTATCATCTGCAACCTGGGAGAGCCGGCCACCGCCAGGGCGAACCGTTTTTACACTTTTGAATTCTTTGAGCTTGTGCGAAAAAAACTTTCTCCAGGAGGAGTTTTCTCTTTTTTACTTCCTTCATCCGAGAATTACCTTTCACCGCAAAGAAGTCTGCTGCTGGCTTCCATTTACAGTTCTTTAAAATCAGTATTTCCCCGGGTTGAAGTTGTTCCTGGAGAAAACAACGTTTTCTTAGCCTCTGACGGACCGGTGGACATTTCGGTCGAAAGTTTGACTGAAATGATCAATCACTACCGTCTGGAAACCATTTTTTTCAGACCGGAAATACTCAAAGACCGGCTTCATCCTCTGAAACGGGAATACTTGAAATCAAGTCTGGAGATTACACCCGCTCCGCCGCTAAATTCAGACCGGCATCCCATCAGTTATTTCTATCAGATTCTTCTCTGGAGCCAGCAATTTCAGGGAAATTCTACCAGGTGGCTGGCATCTTTCACCCGTCTCGATCGCTGGTGGCTTTTTGACCTGCCACTGGTCATTTTTCTGGCAGTTCTGGCCATCATGTTTTTGCGCAGAAGAAAATCTCCGGGTGTATTTCTACTGCCGGTGATGCTGATGGGTTTCACCACGATAGTGGCAGAAATAGCTCTGATACTTGACTTTCAGAGCCAGCAGGGGCTCATTTACAGTCAGCTATCTCTTCTTTTTGCCATGTTTATGGCCGGTCTTTTTCTCGGCTCCACTCTCGCCCGAAGGCTGCCATCTTTCTCCCGGCTGAAGCAGCTGCTGGTGGTCCAGGCCGGTTTTATCGTACTTCTGGCCGCCCTGGCGCTTTTCCGGACATCAGTAAGCAGTCTATTATACTTCGTTTTCCTTCTGGTCCTCGGCTGTCTGGGAGGCATTCTGTTTGTAACTGGCAATTATCTGTACCTTCTGCACAAAAAACGTTACGGCCTGGGATATGCTCTCGACCTGTTCGGTTCATTCTTTGGAGCACTGCTGGCAGCCACGCTGTTCATACCGCATCTGGGTTTGAACATGCTCTATACTTTCCTGCTCCTTTTGAATTCGATGTGCCTTATTTTTATTTTTACGAGAATTAACTATATGAAATAAAATGTCAGTGCAACTTTCTCTTCCTCCACAGTTTTCTATATAATAAATAGTCCTTTTTTGAGGAGAAAATAATCTGTCGATGAAAAACATTGGAGAAATCCTCCGACTGGAGCACCTCCGGTCGAAATGGAGGCAGACCGACCGGGCTCAATTTATGTTTAAGGTAATAAGCTTGAGCCTGGCCGTTCTGCTCCACCTGGCTCTAATTCTCTACTTAAAACAGGCAAGCATTTATATAAAAATCCTGCCTTTTTTTAAAGAACCAGAAGCTATCATCGCCACCTATCCGGAATCAAAGCTGCCGTCCGCACCTCCCGAAGTTATAAAAGAGCCTCCAGCGCAGGAAGAGGCTGTTGAACCGGAAAAGGCGGGAGTCACAGCCGGCGCGGGCGCCACCGGCAGACCCGGGAGACCGGGTGCTGGCGGCGGTCAGACTGAAACCGGGAGCGCCAAGGTAACCGGAGTTCCGGCAGTTCCTTTTGACCTCGAAGCCTACCTGCGGGGGAAAGAAGTTTCGACCTCATCCGGCGTAAGAATAAACCTTTCCCGGATAAAGCAGGTCCAGAGCAAATACCATTTCAGCCTGAAGCTGCCGGTAAGAACCGAACCTGAAGCTGGAGAAACCGTTCAAGCTGCTCCATCCCTTAAGAGTGAAGTTTATGAATACGCTTCGCCCCGCGGCTATCTCCAACCTGGACGAGGGCTGCGATTTACTGAAACCGGGAAACCCCGCCCGGGAATTCCCGGCACGTCGAGCCCGGAAACAACCGCTGGCTATCGCTACACGATTAAACCCTGGGCAGAAAAAGTGGTTAATCTCATCCAGGCCCGATGGATACTCCCCCAGCTTTCATCCATGCCGAAAAACAAAAGCCTCACACTAATTCTCGTGGTCGACCGCGATGGCCAGCTGCAGTCGCTGGAAATTGCCAGTTCCACCACCAGCGAAATTCTTGACCGGGCCGCAGTCAACGCAGTTCGTCAGTGTTTGCCGTTCCCGCCCCTGCCGGAAGATTTTCCTGGAAAGAGCCTGGAGTTCTATCTGGTGTTTACCTATCATGACTGAAAATATAGCGAAAATTCTTCTGTTATTTTTGCTCGGAGTGAGTCTCGCAACCTCTCTTCAGGCCGACTGGAAGTCAGAAATTAACGATCTCCTGAAACAGAAAGATTTCATCTCCGCTCTTGATCGGTTAGAAAAGACTCTTCCGGCTCTGGAACAAACTGAACGCCAGGAAGCCATGGCTCTTTTACCTTTTCTATATTTCAAAAATAATCTTCCCGATGAAGAGAAAAAAGCTGTGATCGATTATTTTGAAGAAAATGGCGATGCCACCCCGCTTCTCTCTTTCCTCGACCTCAGTGTTTTCGACCAGGTACTCGCCTACTGGGGACGCTGGCGAAACGAATTCCCGCTGCTCAAGAACATCAATTTTCTCATACCCGCCTCGGCTGAAGAGCGCGCCATTCCTGAAGTTCTGCGTCTTGGTTTTCAGCTGACGACCGACGCCTATTACAAGATTCAGCTCGAGGGTAACCCGCTTGAAGGTGGACTCTGGACAAAAGGCGAGCACCAGGTGACCTTGCCTCTTCCCTTCTATTTTGACCAGTCTTATTCCCTTAACCTGGACATATTTCTAAAAACCAGCAGCATCACCATAAAAAAGAGAATTGTGCTCGAGTTTCATATATACAAAAAAAACATCAGCACGCAGGAACTTCTGGTGCAGAGACAGGAAGCTCCTCCGATAAAAAACGTCGAAGGTGAGCTCGCCTTTTACATCGGAGAGACACTGATCTACAGGTCAACCAAGTATTTGCAAAAACAGATTCCGATTAAAGTGGTTATCCCTCCTCCCAGCCCTCCCGGAACCAAGCCTTACATGGCACCGGATAAAGATCAACCGTATTTCAGAGGCGTTTCCCTGCTGGATGCCATTCCCGCGATCATCGGCGCCATCAAGGATTGGAGGAAAAAACCGCCTGAAAAAGCGCCCTCAACTTTCCTCAGGAAGCCCGAGCTGAATTTCACCTTCTCCAGCCTGGAAAAACAGGAAACGAGAACCGAAGTGACCATAAAAATAAGAGAGAAAAGAGCCGAACCCCTTCCCTACTGAATTACAGGAAAGAACAAAACTGTTGACATCTTTTCTTATTTTATTGAGAATAAAATAAAAATGTCAGCTGATAAGGAAAAGGGAATGCCTGAAATCTATCCGGAGGAAAAACGCCTCTGCCTCAGGTTTGCCATCCCGGGAGCCACCGTCTCTTATCGCCGGGAAAGATGGCTGAGCCAGAAGAAAGAGTTTGACGAAGAATTCTGCCCCCTTAAGAATATAAGCCGGGGAGGCGTCTGCTTCCTGTGCCGCATCAATCTGAAGCCCGGCACCGAGCTGGCCATGCAGATTGCCATTCCAGGAGACTACTCGCCCTTAAACCAGCTGGGCGAAGTTCGCTGGTCTGCCCCCAGCGAGAATGAAAACTATCCTTACAGAGTGGGCGTGCAATTCCATCCTTACGGTACTGGAAAAGGGCAGAATTATCCCGGCAACCTGGTAAAGATCATCTCCCTTGAGTACAAATTTGCCGAAATCGGGACCATCGAACCGGCGGAAGAAGACCAGACAGACTCCTACGAAATAAAGGACTGAAGAGTACTGGAGATTATCTCGAATACTGCGGTCAGCGTTTTTCGCTTTCCACCACCACCTGAGTGTAATCTGCCACCATCGAAGTCAGATGCAAAATCTGGGCTAAAAGAGCCAGCCGGTTATTCCTGAGTTTCCGGTCTTCTGCCATCACCAGAACCTTCTCAAAGAAATTGTTGAGCGGCGTCCGCAGGCGGAAAATCATCTTCTGAGCAGAAGAAAAGTCGTTACAGGACAGCATTTTCTGAAGATTGTTGCTTATGATCTTAACTGCCGAATAAAGTTCCTTTTCCTCTTTCTCCCGGAAAAGCGCCGGGTTCAGTCTGGCTCTGACCGGCTCTTTCAGAATATTTCTCACTCTTTTAACCATGAGGATAAACGGTTCGAAATCCGGACTTTCTTTCAGTTCGTTCAGGGCTTTCAGCCGGGCTTCTGTCCGGGTCAGGTATTCAATCCCTGGAGCCAGAGCCGCGTTGATCAGGTCATACCGATAACCCTGCTTTTCAAACATGAACCGGAGCCGACCTTCAAAAAATTCCATAAGACTGTTTTTCAACTCATCTTCCGGAACCGTCAGCCGGTCAGAAAGAAGAGAAATGGCTTTATCCATAAGCCGCGGCAGTGAGAGCTGTAGCTTTTTCTCCAGAATAATCCGGCAGACACCCAGCGCCTGACGACGGAGACCGAAGGGATCGCTGGAGCCGCTGATGCTGATTCCGACTCCCATCACCCCGACCACCGTATCCATTTTGTCAGCCAGCGAGAGAACCGCTCCTGCCATTGAGGTTGGCACCGGATCATCAGCTCCGGCCGGGAGATAATGCTCATAAATCGCTCTGGAGACTGTCTCTGACCAGCCCTGGGCCCGGGCATAAAGACCTCCCATTTTCCCCTGAAGTTCGGGAAATTCTCTGACCATCTCGGTCAGCAGGTCCGCCTTGCAGAGTCTGGCCGCTTCCACCAGCTCCTTTTTTTCCTTCTTTATTTCCAGGCGGTCAGCTAAGTAAGCCACGAGCTTCTGCAGTCTGGCCGTTTTATCGCTGTAACTGCCAAGCTTCTCCTGAAAAATAACCTTTTTCAGCCCGGCCGCGCGTTCATTCAGGTTAATCTTCAGGTCATTATTCCAGAAGAATTTAGCATCTTCCAGCCTGGCCTTCAAAACTCTCTCATTTCCTGCGGCTATGTAATTTTTTGGATCTGAGGGCGCATCGGCGATACCGAGAAAATACGGCAGCTGTTTCTGTCCCCTGACCACAGAGAAGAGTTTCTGTCCTTCTCTCATGGCTGTTGCCAGAACCTCCAGAGGAAGTTCAAGGTAACTTTCAGGAAAACTCCCCATCACCACCAGCGGACATTCAACGTTCCACAATAATCTTTCCATCAGCGCTTCATCAGGATATACTTCAGCTTTAAGTCCCTGCAATTTTTCCTGGAATTGCTTTAGAATCAACTGCTTTCTTTCTTCCGGCTCGACGACCACCAGATGTTCGCGGAGCAGGCCTTTATATTCCTCAAAGCTCCTTACTTCAAACTCAACTGGATCATGGATGAAATGACCGCGGGTACGATTTCCCGACTTGATGCCGATCAACTCCAGAGGAACCACCCGCCCGTCGCAAAGGCAGAGAATATTCTTTATCGGCCTGGAAAAGCGAAAACTCTTCTCTCCCCAGCGCATGCTCTTGGGGAAACTCAGTGAACTGATTATTCCAGGAAAAACTTCGGCAATTATTTCTTCTGCCGAACGTCCCTTCTTCAAACGTTTGAACCCGAGATACTCCCCGCGAGGAGTCTGAACCACCTCGAGTTTTTCCACCGGAATTCCCTGGGAACGTGCAAAACCCAGAGCCGCCGGACTGTAACTGCCGTCGGGCTTTATGGCCACCTGCTTCGGCGGCCCGACCACCAGCTCCTCCTCATCAGGCTGGCTGGCCTCCACATCAGCCACCACCACCAGCCGTCGGCAGGTGCCCAGAGTTCTCAGATGATGAAGGCGAATCCTGGCCGCTTCCAGCTCTTCGGAGAATTTTACCCGGAGCTGCTCCAGCGCGCTCCGGACATGAGAAGAAGGCAGTTCTTCCGTCATGATTTCCAGCAGGAACTCCATCAGCTCTCTCCTTCTCTGGCTACGAATTTCCTGGCCACCTGATTCACCAGGGCCCTGATCTGTCCTATCATTTTCACTCTTTCGGTCACGCTGATTGCTCCCCGGGCATCAAGAAGATTGAAATAGTGAGAACATTTCAGACACTGGTCGTAGGCCGGGAGCAGTAGGTCGAGCTCGATCAGACGCCTGGCTTCCTTTTCGCTGGCGCCAAACACCTGGAAAAGCATTTCCACGTCTGCCTGTTCAAAATTGTATACAGAGAATTCTTTTTCATCCTGATAACGCAGGTCCCGGTAAGTCACCTCAGGCGACCATTTCAGGTCGTAAATATTGTCCTTTTGCTCGAGAAACATCTCCAGCCTTTCCAGCCCGTAGGTGATCTCCACCGACACCGGTGAAAGCTCCAGTCCTCCAGCCTGCTGAAAATAAGTAAACTGAGTTATTTCCAGGCCATCGAGCATCACCTGCCAGCCAACACCCCAGGCTCCAATGGTTGGAGATTCCCAGTCATCCTCGTCGAACCTCAGGTCATGTTCCCGGAGGTTAATACCGAGCGAGCTCAGGCTATCCAGATAAATTTTCTGGATATCGTCGGGAGAAGGCTTGATTATTACCTGAAACTGAAAATGTTTCTGCACCCGGTGAGGATTTTCTCCATAACGCCCGTCTGTCGGACGGCGCGAGGGCTGAACGTAAGCCACCCTCCAGGGACGCCGGCCCAGAACCCGGAAAAAGGTGTCCGGCGTCATCGTCCCGGCTCCCACCTCCAGGTCATAAGTTGGAGCCAGATAACAGCCCTGCCGGGCCCAGAAATCGTACAACCTCAAAAATAGATCCTGCATCGTCATCTCAATCTATCCTTCCTCTGCCACTTCAATCTGTTTAATTAAGACACAACTTAAATCCGCGCTTATTTTTTCTCCCACCTCAGCACCGGATTCCTGGCCGCCTGAACTTCATCCAGCCGTCTGACGTAGGTTATGTGAGGCGCCGTCCGCAGCAGCTCGGGATTCTCCCGCGCTTCGCGGTCGATGGCTTTCATGGCTTCTATGAACAGGTCAAGGTCCCGGCGGCTTTCGGTCTCGGTCGGTTCTATCATCAGAGCTCCATGAACAATCAACGGGAAGGACATCGTCGGAGGATGCAGTCCGTAATCCAGCAACCTCTTGCAGATGTCCAGGTTGGTCACGCCGAACTCCCTCTGGTATTTATCTGAAAACACGCACTCATGGAGGGTGGGAGCGTCATACCTCAGATGATAGATTCCTTCCAGACTCTTCCGGATGTAATTTGAGTTGAGGACGGCGATTTCAGTCATTTCCCGCAAGCCGGCCGGTCCGAGGGTCAGTATGTATGCGAGCGCTTTGAGCATTACCTGAAAATGGCCGTAAAAGCTCTTTACCCTGCCTATCGACTGCGGACGGTTATAGTTGAGATAATATCTGCCATCCTTCTCCTCTATCACCGGAACCGGAAGATAAGGCTCGAGTATTTTTTTTACGGCCACCGGTCCCGAGCCAGGGCCTCCTCCACCGTGCGGAGTGGAAAAAGTTTTGTGCAGGTTCAGGTGGAGCACATCAACCTTCATATCTCCGGGCCTGGTTATTCCAGCCAGAGCGTTAAGGTTAGCTCCGTCCATGTAAACAAACCCGCCCTTCGCATGGACGATATCGGCAATCCGGCAGATGTCGGATTCAAAAACTCCCAGGGTGTTTGGATTGGTGACCATCAGCGCGGCCACCTCTTCGGTCATCTCCTTCTCCAGCTCTTCGAGAGAAATCGTCCCGCGTTCGTTCGATTTGATCTCCTTCACAACGTAACCGCAAATATGAGCCGAGGAGGGATTGGTGCCGTGGGCCGAATCTGGTATGAGAACGTATTTTCTCGGGTCGCCATGCACCTGATGATAGGCCCTGATGAGCATCATTCCGGTCAGCTCTCCATGAGCCCCGGCCGCCGGCTGCAGGGTCACCGCGTCCATCCCGGTAATCTCGCACAGCAACCTTTCAAGAGTCTTCATCAGCTCCAGATTTCCCTGAACCAGACTCTCCGGCGCCAGCGGATGGACGTCGACCAGGCTGCCGAGCGAGGCCACCTTCTCGTTAATTTTCGGGTTGTACTTCATCGTGCAGGAACCGAGGGGATAAAAACCAAAGTCAACGCAGTAATTCATCTGCGACAATCTGGTGAAATGCCGGGTGACTTCCGTCTCGGAAACTTCAGGAAACCCCTCGATGTCATCCCTCAGAGGCAACCCTTCCAGGGCCCGCGGATTTTCCGGAACATCGAGCGGTGGAAGACGAAAAGCCGTTTTCCCGGGCGAACTTATTTCAAATATGAGCGGCTCGCGAATCACGTTGATCATCTGAGCACCTCCTCCAGCACCCGGGCAAAATGGTCAATCTTTTCCCTGGTGTGCTTTTCGGTGACGGTTATCAGAGCGCAGTTATCAAGTCCCGGATAAAACTTTCCGAGAGACAGCCCGCCTAGTATTCCCCTTTCTTCCAGTTTGCGGCTGATGGTTTCCCACTCAGCCGGGAATTCAAGCACAAACTCATTAAACACCGGCCCGGTAAATTTTCGTTTGACCCCGGGAATAGCGGTCAGTTTTTCCAGAGCGTAAGCTGCTTTCTGAAGATTGATCCAGGCAAGTTTTTTCAACCCCTCGCGTCCGAGAGTCTCCAGATATATGGTGGCCCTGAGGGCGCAGTGAGCCTGGTTGGTGCAGATGTTGGAAGTGGCTTTTTCCCGGCGGATGTGCTGTTCCCTGGTCGATAAAGTCAGAACAAAACCCCGGCGCCCCTCAGCATCCACCGTCTGACCGGCGATTCTTCCCGGCATCTGTCTGACAAATTCTTTTCTGCAGGCCATGAAGCCAAGATAGGGCCCGCCGAAGCTCAGCGGCAGACCGAAAGACTGAGCTTCTCCGGTGACGATATCAGCCCCGAGCTTTCCGGGAGCCTCCAGCAGTCCGAGAGAAAGAGGCTCTGATATGACCACCGCCAGCATCGCCTGATGAGCATGAGCTATTTCACCTAGAGATTTCAGGTCCTCCACCACGCCAAAATAATTCGGTGACTGACAGAGAAGCACCGAAGTCTGCGAGTTGAGAGCCGCTTCCAGTCCGGTCCGATCAATTCGACCACTCCGGTCATAGGGAATTTCCACCACTTCCAGGTCAAGATTCCTGGTATAAGTATAAATAACCTGACGGTATTCCGGGTTAAGGTTCGAGGCCACCAGCAACCTTCTTCCCCCCTTCACCCTGCTGGCCATCAGCACCGCCTCGGCGGCTCCGGTGGCTCCATCGTAAAGAGAAGCATTAGCTATGTCCAGTCCTGTAAGCTGGCAGATAAGCGTCTGAAATTCAAAAATCACCTGAAGAGTTCCCTGGCTCACTTCCGGCTGATAGGGTGTGTACGGGGTTACAAACTCGCCACGGGAACTGAGATAATCCACCACCGCCGGAATAAAATGGTCGTAAGCTCCGCCGCCCAGAAAAGACAGATACTGGCCGTAAAGGTTCTTCTCTCCTCTTTCCTGGAAATATTGAAGCACTTCAGGTTCGGAGAGAGGACCGGGAAGGTTCAACAATTCTTTCAACCTGATATTTTCCGGGATGCAGCAGAAAAGTTCCTCGATCGATCCGACACCTATCCGCTCGAGCATTTCTTTTCTGTCTTTTTCGCTGATCGGAATATAACTCATTTTTTCTTTACCCCCGCGCTTATTTAAAAAATCTCCGGTGGCCCGATTCGAAATTCAGTGCTCGAGACCTTCGAGATATTTTTCATATTCTACAGCTTTCATCAGGTTGTTCAGTTCATTTTTGTCTTTGATTTTTAACCGGACCAGCCATCCCTGGCCGTAGGGATCCCTGTTGATCAGGTCCGGCGCTTGCGCCAGTTCGGAATTTACCTCAATAACTTCTCCGGAAACCGGCGAATAAACGTCAGAAACAGATTTCACCGATTCCACGCTTCCCAGCGTCTGATGAGCCTCCAGTGTCTTCCCCACCTGCGGCAGGTCGACGTAAATGATATCCCCCAGCTGTTTCTGAGCGAAATCTGTGATTCCAACCACCGCCTCTTCTCCTTCCAGACGCAGCCATTCATGATCTTTCGTATAAAAAAGATTTTCAGGATACATAAGTTCCTCCTTTCTGATAATTTATAAAATGGCCATCACTTCTTCTCTCTTTTGTAGAAAGGCGTCGGAACAACCTTAGCTTTGAGCCTCTGGTTTCTGATGCCAACTTCAAATTCTGTACCGATCTCCGCATATTCAATCGGCAGATAGACCAGCCCGATGGCTTTTTTAACGTAAGGGCCGAACGTGCCCGAGCACACTTCCGACACCTGACGGCCGTCAACGAAAACCGGATAGTGCGGTCTGGCAACGCCCTTGTCCACCATCTCAAACCCGACGAGTTTTCTCTTCAATCCTTCCTGAAGCTGTTTTTCGAGAGCAGCTTTGCCCAGAAATTCGCCTTTCTGAAACTTGACGATCCATTTAAGGTCGGCTTCAAGCACGGTGGTCTTTTCGCTGATGTCGTTTCCGTACAGCATCAGCTTGGCTTCAAGACGAAGAGTGTCACGAGCACCCAGACCAACCGGAAGAAGTCCTCGGGGAGTTCCTTCTTCTATTATCGCCTTCCAGATGACTTCAGGATTCTCGGAGAAGGTATAAATTTCAAAACCATCCTCTCCGGTGTAACCAGTCCTCGAGACCAGGCAATCTATCCCGGCCACCTTTCCGTAGGCAAAGGTAAAAGACTTCATCTGTTTAAGGTCGATCTCGGTGAGCGGCTGGAGAATTTCTTCAGCCAGCGGGCCCTGGAGAGCCATCTGCGAATATTGATCGCTGAGGTTAGCCACGAACACTTTAAAACGAGCCGACTGTTCCTTTACCCAGGCATAATCTTTCTCGATGTTGGCGGCATTGACCACCAGCAGGTACCTGTCAGGCTTTGACAGGCAGTAAACCAGCATGTCATCGACAAATGTCCCTTCCGGAGTGGTTAGGGCGGTGTACTGCACCTGGCCGGGAGCCAGCCTGCCAGCATCGTTCGGTGTCAAATACTGCACGCAATCGAGCGCTTCCGGCCCTTCCACGATTATTTCGCCCATATGGCTGACATCGAACAAGCCAGCTCTGGTTCTAACTGCCAGATGTTCTTCCACAATTCCTCTGTATTCCAGCGGCATTTCAAAACCGGCAAATTCAACCATCCTGGCTCCTGATTCCTTATGAACGGCATTAAGGCGAGTCTTTTTCATCGGAATTCCTTTCGATTTTTTAAATTAAAAACCAGCTTAAATTTGTATCACAAACCGCTTACCGCTTTCAAGTGTCAGCCTGTCTTGTTAGCCCGGTCATTTTTGTTATAATTACTATCACCATGCTTAAAACGAAAAAAGAGCTGAGACAGAAGATCGCTGCCCGGTTGAGCCAGGAGTTCCCTTTATCAATATCCGAAATTGAACTCATGCCGACTCCTGACCAGAAACTGGGCGACCTGGCGCTGTCGATTGCTTTCCCTCTGGCTAGGAAGCTTAAAACCAGCCCGAGAGCCATAGCGGCGCGAGCGGCAGAACTGCTGGCAGGAATCGAGGGCATAGAACGGGTTGAGGTAGCCGGCGCCGGTTACATCAACCTCTATCTCGACCGGAAAAAATTTTTCCTGGAAAAACTGGCCAGCCCGACAAAAACCGGCCTCGCTCCGGAAGAGAAAAAAATCATCGTCGAACATACCAACATCAACCCGAACAAAGCGGCCCATGTCGGTCACCTGAGAAATGCCTGCCTCGGCGACACTCTGGTTAGATGTTTGAGGTACAGGGGCGAAAACGTCGAGGTCCAGAACTACATCGACGATACCGGAGTTCAGGTGGTCGATGTGGTTTTCGGATTGATGGAACTGGAAAAAAAGACGCTGGCCGACCTCGACCGAATCGAAGGAAAATTTGATTATTACTGCTGGGATCTTTACACCAGAGTATCCCGTTATCTGGCGGAAAATGAGGAAGCCAGAAATCGGAAGGCCATCATCCTGAAAAAAATAGAGCACGGAGAATCGCCCGAAGCTGATTATGCCTACTATGTCTCCCGGCGTATACTTCGAGCCCATCTGGCCACGATGAAAAGGCTGAACATCAGCTATGATGTTCTTCCCTGCGAAAGCAGCATTCTGCGCTTAAAATTCTGGGAAAAGGCCTATAGCCGGCTGAAAGAAAGCGGAGCTATCTACTTCCAGACCGAGGGCGAGAATGCCGGCTGCTGGGTGATGAAACTCGAGGAAGAAGGAGGAGAAAGGGAAAAAATAATCGTCCGCTCGGACGGCACCGTCACCTATGTGGGTAAAGACATAGCCTATCAGATGTGGAAGTTCGGTCTCCTCGGCCAGGATTTTTACTATGAACCTTTTATCGAGGAAGACGGTCGTCCGGTATGGATTTCCACCTTCACTCCTACCCCTTATGACGTTCATTTCGGCTCTGGAAGCAAAGTTTACAACGTCATAGACGTGCGGCAATCCTATCTGCAGAAGGTGGTGGTTCAGGCTCTGAAGTCGCTCGGCTATCTGGAACAGGCGGAAAGGTCGATTCACTTTTCCTACGAAATGGTAGCCCTCTCTCCTGAAAGCGTGGCTGAAATCAACGTTGACCTGTCAGAGGAAGACAGAGAAAAGAGCTTCCTTGAAGTCTCCGGCCGGAAAGGAGTCGGCATCAAAGCGGATGACCTTCTGGACCGGCTGGAAGAAAAGGCTCTGGAAGAGGTCAACAGAAGAAACCCGGACCTCTCGCTGGAAATCAGGGAGAAAATCGCTCGCCAGATTGCTGGAGCCGCCGTTCGCTATTTTATGCTTAAATACGCTCGCAATTCTCTGATCGTTTTTGATTTCAAAGAGGCGCTCAATTTTGAAGGGGAAACCGGACCTTACCTCCAGTATACCGCCGTCCGGCTGCGCAGCATTTTCCGGAAATTCCAGGAGCGTTCTGGCATATCCTGCTCTGAATTCATCAGGCAGTCGCAACCAGAAAAAATCGACCTGAGCCGGCTGACCGAAGAAGAGGCACGGGATTTCTGGGAGCTGGTGGTTCTGGCGAGTTCTCTGGATGAAGAAGTAGCCCGGGCCATCAACACTCTCGAATTCGCAGGTCTGGCCAAATTCACCTTTAATTTATGCCAGAAATTCAACAGTTATTATCATCATTACCCTATCCTGGCCGAAAAAGATGCAGAACTTCAGACACTCAGGTTGATGACCATCTTTTTCGTGCATGAAGTTCTCTGTCAGGCGCTGGACCTGATGGGTATACAGGTTCCCGAAAAAATGTAACAATTTTAATTTTAGCGCCATTTTAAAAAAAATATTTAGAAATTCTGGATTAAGCTTAGGAAGGAGGTGGGCCGATGATTGAGACTGAACAGCTTACCAAGAAATACGGAGAGCTGGTGGCCATCAGGGACCTGAGCTTCAAAGTGGAAGAAGGAAGGATCTGGGGGCTGCTCGGTCCCAACGCCGCCGGCAAGACCACGACCATGAGAATCCTTACCGGATACCTGCCGGCCACCGCCGGAAAAGCTTTTGTTGCCGGGTATGACGTGTTTGAACAGACCGACCAGGTGAAGAAGTCCATCGGCTATCTTCCGGAAAACGTTCCGCTTTACACGGAAATGACCGTCGAATCCTATCTGGGATTTGTGGCCGAGCTGAAAAAAGTCCCGCATCACAGGAAGAAAGCCGCCGTCGACAGGGCGATCGAGATTGCCGGTCTGCAGTCAGTAAGAAAAAGGCTGATCAAGAATATCTCCCGCGGTTACAAACAGAGGACCGGAATAGCCCAGGCCCTGATTCACAACCCGAAAGTGATCATACTGGATGAACCCACGATCGGGCTGGACCCGGCCCAGATAAAGGAAATCAGAGACCTCATTAAATCCCTGAAGGGCGAGCATACAGTAATGCTCTCGACTCACATACTGGCTGAGGTCAAAGAAGTCTGCGACGGGGTGGTGATCATCAACGAAGGACGGTTGATGGCTTCCGGTTCTCTGGAAGAACTGGCCAGAAGCTTCAGCGAGAATGACGGTGTTTACCTGAAGCTGGATCGGGTTGACCGGGAAGTACTCGGAGTTTTCCAGCAGCTTCCGGGTTTGAAATCAGCTTCCGCAGAGGGCTCGGAAATAAAGCTGGAATGGCCGTGGGGCCAGGATTTAAGAACCCGTGTTCTGAAGCTCTGCCTGGAGAAAAATCTGGAGATAAAAGAAATGCGCTCCCTGGCCATGAATATTGAAGAGCTTTATCTGAGAATCGTCTCAGGAGGTATGGAACAATGAAAGCCGTCTGGTCGATTGCCAAAAAAGAGCTGATGACCTACTTCACCTCCCCCATCGCCTACACTGTTATAGCCATCTTCGTCCTCCTTTCCGGATTCTTCTATTACAGCCTTGTCTGGTGGTTCAACACTCAGGCAATGCAGATGGCCAGAAATCCCTATTATTTTCAGCAGATAAACATAAATCAGATGGTTTTTGCGCCGCTTTTTCACAACCTGAGCATCGTGCTGCTGTTAATGCTGCCGCTGGTCTCAATGAGACTGTTCTCAGAGGAAAAAAAGCTGGGCACGGAAGAACTGCTGTTCACTTCACCCGTTTCTGTGACCCAGATAATCCTGGGCAAATACTTAGCTTCGCTGATAGTCCTTTTTACCATGCTTTTTCTCAGCGCCGTGCCCACCTTCTTCGCATTCGTCTACGGCAATCCCGAACTTGCACCTTATCTCCTTGGATATCTGGGGCTTTTCCTTCTGGGAGCAGCCTTCCTCGGATTGGGTGTGTTCTGGTCAGCCCTGACCGAAAACCAGATTGTGTCTGCCGTTCTGACCTTCGGCACGTTGCTCCTTTTCTGGGTGATAAGCTGGGCAGCCTACTCAGTTCAGGGCTTCTGGCATGATGTTCTCAATTATCTGTCATTCTTTGAACATTTCGACGGAATGACCAAAGGCGTTCTGGACACCACCGACCTGGTCTATTATCTGAGCTTCGCCTTTTTCGGCCTGTTTCTCACTCATTCGGTCATCCAATTCCGGCGCTGGAGGTGAAAACATGAACTGGCTCAAAAATAAATTGAATTACTTCAGCCTGTTTCTGCTGGCTGTGGCCGTGGTCATGGTCAGCATCTGGCCACAGTACCGGACAGCATCCTTAATCATCGGAGCGGTCGGAGTGGCCTCTATCATCATCTACCTGGTGCTCAATCTTCAGGAACTTAAGCAGGGATTGAAGCGGCGCTCTTTAATCTATTCCAGCAATCTGATTCTGATCATCGTTCTTGTTCTGGCCATCCTGGCTGTGTTGAATTTCTTTCTGGCCAGACATCATTACCGGGTGGACTTTACCGCGGCCAGAATTCACAGCCTCTCCGACCAGTCGATCAGCGTGGCCAGAAATCTCAAGCAGGAAGTGCATATCAAAGCTTTCTTCCGCGACAGCAACGTTAGCCGTCAGACTATGGAAAACCTGCTGAAGAACTACGCCTACCATTCTTCAAAAATCAAATACGAATTCATAGACCCCGATAAAAATCCCGGCCTGGTGAAGAAATACGATATCACCCAGGATGGGACGACTGTGTTCGAATGCGGCGACAAGGAAAATCGCATTACCACCACTTCGGAAGAAGATGTGACCAACGCTCTGATCAAGGTGACCAGAGCCTCGAAGAAGGTCATTTACTTCCTGGAAGGTCATGGAGAAAATTCCATGGAAGAGACCGGCGACCCCGGTTTCAGCACAGCTAAAAACGAACTGGAAAAGATCGGCTACGAAGTGAAAAAATTAAGCCTGGCTCTATCGGAAAATTTTCCGCGTGATTGCGCTCTTCTGGTCATTCCCGGTCCCAGGAAAGCTCTTCTTCCGAACGAACTGGAGACGATCAAAAAATATCTTGAGAACGGCGGACGGGTGCTGTTCATGGTGGACCCGGAAACCTCTTCCGGACTGGAAACATTCCTGGGTGAGTATGGAGTTAAGCTGGAAAACGACCTGGTGGTTGACCCGGTGTCCCGTCTTCTCGGTGGCGATTATTTCATGCCAGTCATCACCGAATATCAGAGCCATGAAATCACTAAAAATTTCCGCTATGCCACTTTCTTCCCGCTGGCCAGGTCAGTGGAAGTTTCTGACACCAGACCGGAAGGGATAACACTCACCAGTTTAGCCAGAACCAGCCCTAATTCCTGGGCGGAAAAAGAACTGGATAAAAACGAGGTAACCTTTAACTCTAAGTTCGACCGCCAGGGCCCGATTTCGCTGGCGGTGGTCGGAAGCAAAAAAGTGGAAAAGAAGGGAGATGAAAAGGCCAGCCAGCCAGAAAAGCAAGAAAACGCCACAGATGCAGATAAAAAATCGGAAAAAGATAAAAACGAAAACGAGACACAGGCTGACCAGAGCTCCACAGGCGAGATGCGTCTGGCCGTTTTCGGGGATTCCGATTTTATAACCAATAGATATTACAATCTTTCGGGTAACGGCAATTTCTTCCTGAACGCGGTCAACTGGTTGACCGAAGAGGCCGACCTGATTTCGATTCAGCCGAGAACCAGCGCTCCCAGAACGATCAACCTGACGCCCAGTCAGGGACGCTTTCTAATGTTCCTGTCGATCATTTTCCTTCCGCTGGCCGTGTTGCTTACCGGCCTGGTCATCTGGCTCAGGAGGAGGTCGCTATGAAACCCAAAACCACCCTGGCGCTTCTGGCCATTTTCATCTTCCTGCTGGCCACAGTCATCCTGGTGGAACATCGCTCGGAAAAAGCAAAGGAAAAGAAGGAAACGGCTGAAAAACTCACCGATTTCAAAGCGGCTGAGGTGGAAAAAATAAGTTTGAAAAACGAAAACGGCCTCGTTACTCTCCGCCGGGATGAACAGGGACACTGGCAGATAATCGAACCGCTCGAGGCGGAAGCAGACGACTACGAAGCCGGCAGTCTGGCTGAAAATTTTGCCAGCCTGCGGTTCGACCGGGTGGTGGAAGAGAACGCCTCAGACCCGGGGGTTTACGAAATTCCGAAAAAAGAAGTCAGTCTGTGGATAAAAGGCAAGAATGAACCTGTGATCATTCAGATCGGCATGGAAAACCCTCTCGACGGCAGCCTCTACGCCAGAAGGGCTGACCGTCCGCAGGTTGTGCTGCTCCCCTCTTATCTCAAATACTCTCTGGACAAAAAACTCTTTGACCTGAGGAAGAAAGATATCCTGAAATTCGACACGGCGAAGGTTCAGTCAATCGAGCTCCGGGCAAAAGAGGTTAGCTGGAAAGCACGCAGAACCGAGGATGGATGGGAATTCAGCCAGCCGCTGAAAGCACTGGCTTCGAGATACCGGATTGACAATCTGCTGGACAGCCTTTCCGGACTGAGGGCGAAAGAATTCCTGGCAGAGCAGAAGGACCAGGAAAAATTGAAGGTTTACGGACTCGACCGCCCTGAATTTACGGTTATCCTGGGACTTCCGGAAAGCCAGGAACTGATTTTCTCCATCAACCAGAAAGACGGTAAAGTCGCCGCCACCAGTTCTCTGTCCAGCAAGATAATAGAAGTCGAAAGCCAGATCATAACTGACCTGAACAGGAAGGTTGATGAGCTCAGGGAAAAGAAGGTGGCTCTGTTCAATTCCTGGGAGGCGGTGGCGGTCAGCATAAAAAAGGCTGACCTCAGTCTGGAAGCGGTTAAAGAAAAGATTAAGAAAAAAGGACGCGAGCAGGAAAAATGGTTTTTAATCATGTCCGAAGGAAAAAAGGAACAGGCGGATGAATCCCGGATTGAATCTTTCCTGAGAAAACTCGAATACCTGGAGGCCAGCGAATTTATAGATAATCCAGGAAATCTCAGTGAATACGGACTGGATAAACCGGAGGTGGAAATCGTCATCAGGGTTAAATCCGCCGAGAAAAACGAAAGGGAAATCCACCTACTTGTGGGGAAAGAAAATACAGAAAAGCACCAGGTGGTCATCAAAAATCAGGATCTTAACTACCTTTTCCTGACAGGTTCAGATTTCCTCAAGGATTTACCTGAGAAACCGGAGGACTGGAAAGCCGTCGAAACCGGGTCTGGAAAATAGAGTTTGCTGGATGTTAATCATAAGATAGGACCTCTTGGGAGGATAAACAGGAGGAACGAAAGGCAATTCTCCAGGGTTTGGACTTCAATACAGGATCTGTCTGGAGACAGATTCCCCGCACCGCCTCTTTCTGGCCGCGATCTATGCCCGGACGACAGGGCATTCTTTTCCTGTCTGACTTTTGAAACTGGAAAACTGAGTCCTCGTTGTTAACTTCCAGTTGAAATAAAAAAAAATTTTTGATAGTTATTAAAACAATGGAAGAGATTAAAGGTGGGAACTTAACCGCTCAGGCTGAGGCGTTATCCGTACCCCGTATTTTTGAAGCCACGCGCGAAATTTCTCTGGCCCGGAGCACTGACGACCTGCTGGAACGTCTGCTCAAAAAAACAAGCGAACTTCTCCTTCCAGAAGTGGCCGCTTTCCTGATCAGGGATATGGCTTCACGCGACCTCAGATTCTCACTGGTCACCGGAGAAAAGTCCGAACAGCTGAAAGACAGGATCATCAGGCGAGGTGAAGGCATCTGCGGGCTGGCCGCCGAAACCAGCCAGAATATCATTATTGCTGACTGCCGGAGGGACCCCCGGTTTAACCCGAAGGTGGACCATCTGCCAGATTTAGAAGTCTATAGCCTCATAGCCGTGCCCCTGAGGATTCAGAAAAAAGTTTTTGGTCTCATCTGTCTGTTTAACAAAAAAAACGGGAAGCCGTTTACCCTGGATGAGTTCAAGCTGTTGCTTATTCTGGTGAATCTGACTGAAGTTCTGCTTGAACGAACGATTTTGCAAAAACTCCTCATCGAGCTGGAAGAATTCGACCCACAGACCGAGGCATACAATACCCGGGCTTTCGTCAATTATTTTCAGCGGGAGGTGGCCCGCTGCGTGCGTTACGGCATAGACCTTTCGCTTTTAAGAGTGGCCATAGATTATTATGAAAAAATAATTCAAACTTTCGGCCAGGACGCAGGAGAACGTGTGGTCAGCAATCTTTCCTTTATACTGAGAAAAACCACACGAAAGGTGGACCTGGTGGCCAGAATCGGAGAATCGGAATTCATTATCATGCTGCCCAACACAGCCCGGGCCGGAGCCGAAAAACTGCGAGAACGCATCGTGAAAATCCTGGAAAATCAGAACCTCAGGGCCACTGGAATACCCTACACCGTGAGCATAGAAATATACTCGGAAAGCGGCGAGGCCGTCTCTTCCCTGACGAAAATTTCTAAAATAAATGCCTGTCTGGAACAGGTCAGCCGTAAACATCTGAAGAAAAAATACCCAACGGCGGGAGAGGAGCTGGAAGAAAACATTCTGAGCTCACTTTTCTCAGGTCCGAGGTAGATAGCGCTAACATCTTGAGTGTCCATCTTTTTTGGTTTAAAATTTTTTTTCATTCAGAATCAAAGTCGTTCTGGGGGCGTGAGGAAAGATGGAAGTCATTTTTCAGTTTGCGCCTTACGGACAGGAATTTAACCCTCAACCTGAAACTCTCGTTCTCGACGTCGGGCTGAAAACTGTGCCCGGCGTCATTGACCATCATCAGCCTGAAGCTGAGGCTGAGTGCGCGGCTTCGCTGGTGGTGAAACATCCGGAGCTGGTGCTCGAACATCTTCCTGAATCAACCGAAAAACTTACCATTATCACCCACCGCCTGCCTGACTTCGACGCGATCAGCTCTATCTTTCTCAGCCTCAAGCTTCTGGAGCAAAGAAAAGTGGACCCGGCGATGAAAAAGGTTGCCGATTACGCCAGGCTGGTGGATTCGGCCACCATACCGAAGACCGTCGACCTGAGCTCCACTCCCTACGCCGTTCTCCGGGCTTTATTCGTAAACATCCAGAAGCCGGAAGAAGAAGCCAGCCAGGAAAGAGTTCAGGAAGGGCTCAGAATGCTAAAGCTGCTTTACGAGCAGGCCCTGATAGGCCGGGATCTGGTCGACTGCCGTCTGCTTTTTGAAGGCATCGACCGCTACGAGAAAGCCATGCACCGGGTGGAGGACGATTATTTCAGCTACCTGGAGGACCTGGAAAAAGCTGAAAAAATTCAGTTAAACCTGCCGCTCAGCCAGGAGAACAGAAGTCGTTTGGTGGACGGACTGATTGTGATAAATCCTAAGAGTTTTCTTCTGAAGGAATGGGCCCGGAGGGATGTTTTTAATTCTCCCCTCGGACGGGGCTTCACCTTCCTTCTCAGTAATTTTGGAAACCGACGGTTCATCATCGGAGTGGACCCGGAGGCCGGAGTAAACCTCCGCGGTCTCGGCAGCCTTCTCAACCAGCTGGAGAAAGAAAAGAGAGAAAAACTTGGCCGGCCGGTTTCAGAGCGCTGGTACGAAGGAAATTGTCCGTTCTTCGATTACCGCATCATCGACTCGCCCCAGGACGGACCGGCTCTCAGTCATCGTGAGGTGCGGGAAGCGCTTTTTGAATTCAGCCGGCGGGTTAAGAATCAGAGCTGAAAAAGGATCATCACCCGGTTTTACCCGAAAGATTATGGCTGGCGGCGAAAGACCTTCGCCTTCAAATTTCGGATGATTTTTTGCGGGTGAAATATTTTATATCCGGATGGAATTCATAACCAAGCTTCTGGAAAAGCTGGATGGAAGCCAGATTGTCTTCTTCAATCAGAGCGGCGAACATTTTCAACCCGACCTTCTCCAGCTCTTCTTCAGCCAGGCGGACAAGCTTCTGCCCCAGCCCCTGACGACGGAACGCCGGGTCCACTGCCAGCCGGTTGATCCAGCCCTTGCGGCCGTCGTGAGTTGCCAGCACCGTGCCGACCACCCGACCTCCGGCCTCCGCCACCAGAAAAATCACCTGCGGCAGCTCCAGCTGCCGGCTGATTTCCTCACGGCTGTCCCGTCCCCGGGGTTTCAGCGGCAACCCGCATTGCTTCCAGAGTTCTATCACCCGATCATAATCGTCGATTCTGAATTTTCTGAAAACAATTTCCATGGAAATCACTCATCTGAGAAAGGCCGCCAGCAAAACCAGAGCGACCGAATAACCGAAATTGGCCGCCAGGAAGCTGACCGCTTTCCCCGCATATTTTGATTTAACAAGATTAAAATTCATGGCCAGCCAGCCGGTGAAAACAGCGACGACGAGCAGCGTCAGATACAACGTTTGAAACCACCCGGGTTCAGAAAGGAGGTCCACCCATTCCTTCTGTGACATCCCGAGGAGATAAAAAACTGCTGTCAGGAGATGCATAAGCCAGATTACAAAAAGAAAATCGGCCAGGGACAGTCCGGAAAGAATCAGCATTTCTTTCCATCTCACCCGGCTGGAACGACCGGCGATTACACCGAGCATCAAGCCGGTTAAGACTGAAACTGTCAGCCAGCAAAAGATTATCCACGGTATTGTCAGCGTCGCCTGCCAAAAAAAATAGTTTTCAAGGTCGAAAGGGAGGATAATCGGCACAGCCGGAAAATGACCGCAGGCAGCCTGAATAAGTGAAGTAAGGCTTAAAGCCAGGCCAATAAAAACCATAAGTAAAAGAGTCTTCCTTAGCGGTTTCCTTTCTTTAAATTCAAGAAACAATTCTCGCTGCCGCCAGGGTTTTAAAAGAGCCCGCGTAAAAAACCTGCCAGTTTCAGACATTTCCCTTCCTCTCAGAGATCACCCCGGGAACAGATTTCTTGAAGCAAAAGCCGGGTCGCTGGTGAGATTGATGCCCAGTCGCCTCAGTCCGGTTTCATCCCCGGGAGTGGGCATATGAGTGATATGCATCTCGCAGCCCCTGAGTTCCTTCAATTTATCCATGGCCAGCTGAGTGGCCGGACTGGCCGGAGCGGTGAGCGCCAGACAGGTAAGCACTTCGGTCAGGTCCAGACTCAGGGCTTTTCCGCCAAAGATGTTCTGTTTGAGGTAAGCTGCCTGGGAGAGAGTGGCTGGAGAAAGCAGATGAATGTGTTCCGGAATTCCAGCCAGCAATTTTAGAGCGTTCAGCACAGCGCTCGAAGCCGCATGAAGCAACGGCGAATTGTAGCCTTTGACCATCCGGCCATCCCTCAGTTCCAGAGCCGCGCCGACATAAATTCCGTTGTGTCCTTTGCCCTTTTCCTTAGCCTCAACTGCTGCCTGTCTGGCCAGCGGCACCACAGCCCTGTCTTCGGGTTTCAGGTTGAGTTCTTTCATCAACAGCTCAGCCCTTTCCAGCGTGCTCAGTTCGGTGAACCCGAGCACATATTCACATTGATAACGAAAATAACGTCTGATGATCTCCTGACGGGCAGCTTCCTGAACCACTTCATCGTCGACTATTCCCCGGCTGACGACGTTAACCCCCATGTCGGTGGGAGATTTGTAGATGAAACCTTCTCCGGCAATCCGGCTGAGAATCCTTTTTAACAGAGGGAAGGCTTCGACATCCCGGTTGTAATTTATGGCCCGCTGGTTATAGGCTTCAAGGTGAAAGGGGTCCACCATGTTGAAATCGCCAAGGTCGGCCGTGGCTGCTTCATAAGCCACGTTCACCGGATGCTTGAGCGGGAGATCCCAGATGGGGAAAGTTTCAAACTTGGCGTAGCCAGCTTTTATTCCCCTCTTATGTTCATGATATAGTTGTGACAGACAGGTGGCCAGCTTGCCGCTTCCTGGGCCTGGACCGCTGACGATCACCAGAGGCCGGGTGGTTTCGATGAAGGCATTCGCTCCGTATCCTTCTTCGCTGACGATCACCTCGACATCGGTCGGATAACCCCGGGTATAGCTGTGGGTGTACACTCTTATCCCCTGGCGTTCGAGCTTGTTCTTGAAAACCCTGGCGGAAGCCTGTTCCTGATATCTGGTGATCACCACCGCCGTCACCTTCAGCCCGTATTCTCCGAGTTCGTCAATCAGCTTCAGCGTATCAGCATCGTAAGTAATGCCAAAATCAGCCCGCATTTTTCTTCTTTCGATGTCACCGGCGTAAATGCAGAGAATGATGTCGATGCTGTCGCGCAGTTCCTGCAGCAGTTTAATCTTGATGTTCGGGTCATAACCCGGCAGCACTCTGGCCGCGTGAAAATCGTTGATGATTTTGCCGCCGAATTCCAGATAGAGTTTTTCTGGAAAGAGCTGGAGCCGGCGATAAATCGCTTCTTTCTGTTCCTTTAAGTAAACCTGGCTGTCAAAACCTATTTTTTTATTCATGTCTGTATAAGAGCTATTTCTCAGGGTGTTTTTCTATGATTAAAAAATCAAAAAGCCCGTAATCCAGAACATTATACTCACTTCCAGCCGGTTGTCCACCCTCAGGAGCCCGGCGGAAGGCGTCAGGCCAGGCTTTTCCGGGGGGCGGGTTCAAATGATGGGGACCGAGAGTGTTTTTCAAAGTCCCGTAAACGACAAACCGGAGTTTGTTTTTTCCGGGTAACAGGCTCCGAGTGATATCGATTCTATCCTCCGGGCTGAGAAGAAAACCGGCAGCCCTGCCGTTAACCAGAATTTCAGCCAGCGCTCCCTGCCAGCGTCCCGCCCCGAACATAAAATTGTATTTTCCAATCTCCTGTTCCTCCACTGTAAATTCCGCATCATAAGCTACACGGTGTCCGTAAAAGATAAGTCCCTGATCCTTCCAGGATCCGGTTTTAAGCCTGGCGGACGGAACGACCAGAAAACCTTTTCTTTCAGGTCTGAGCGAAAAATCTCCGAGCACATAGACCGGTTCAAGTTCCGCCAGTAGGTTAAACGGACTCACTGTGAGTCTGACTACATTCAAACCATACCTGGCAACTCCATCCAGCCGGTAGAAACCAAAATTCCGGTCAAGCCAGTATTCACCGGGGATCGGTTCGAGCTGGCGGCCGTTGACCGAGACCCGGAAAATTTCGGGCCTTTCCACCACCAGCCGCAACGATTTTAAGTTAACTCCCGGCATCACCTGAAAATGGTATTCAGCCGAAAAACCGCTGCCAGCAGGAAAAAGATTCTTTGAAATTATCGTGTCCTGAAACTGAATGGCTGAATCCCACGGATTGCGTTCCCATCCGTGAGCCTGGTAGGTTTTCTGCTGCGCCCGGTAAAAATAAAGATCCTTTTCCCGGCGGGAGCCGATCAGGAGGTCGCAGTAATCCAGACTCAACACATTCGGGTCAAGTCTTTCCACTTCGGTCGGGGAAATCTTCAGAATTTCACCGGCCTGAACTTTTTCCCCGGATGACGGCTTCAGGCGATTTTTTCCGCGCTGATAGATAGCCAGAAGCAGGCTTTCTCCGGGTTTAAGAGAAAATTTGACCACAGCTTTTCCCCTTTTTATATCGGCCGGGTAAGAAAAAGCTTCGCCAGAAAAAGCATCCCACCTTTCCACGGACCTTCCCCGGAGAATGACCTGACCGGAGGCCGGCTGCTCAGCGCTGACGTTGGCCAGAAAAAGAAGCTGTCCGTCCTTAAATTGACGGCGATGATGAAAAAGCATTCTCTCCCCGGAAAGATTCCTGAATTCTATTTCTTTCGCGGCACCAGAGTGCTTTTTTATCAGCTCGGTCGAAAGCTGCTCTCCGGCCATTTTTCTATATCCGCGCCAGGAGGCAAGTTCTCCGGCCAGAGATGAGGGCCGGCCTCCCAGACGCAGCGAGTCAGCGGCCCAGGAAAGAACCTGTCCGCCATTTTTCAGAAAATCATGGAGGAGGCTTGCAGTTCTCTCCTCCAGGTTTTCCGTCCCGGGAGGAAGTATCACCAGCTCGTAGGCTCTTTCCCCCACTCTGAATTTTCTGTCTTCCACGCTTCCGTGTTCTCTGATGATAAACTCGCTTCCCAGGTCATATTCCACCTGAAGACTTTCGAGCTGGTGAATGAAATCCTGGAAAGCCTGGCCAATTCTGGAGAAATTTTCGTTCCTGACCACCGGCGAATAATACATCCAGGCGGAAGTGGTTGGTTCAATCACCAGTATTTGGTTCAGCTGCTGGCCGCAACTCATAGCCACTGACAGTCGTCCGAAATAATCGTTCATCAACCGATAGGCTGACCACCAGGGCTCATGGTAAGAAAAGGAAAGCGGATGGTCTCTTTTGCGGGCACCGGCTATGGTGGAAAAACTGAGATGCTGGTTTAAGAAATTAACCCCAAGGGCATATTCCCAGTCGCCGATTCTTTTCTGGTCGAAGAAACTCAAATCCCAGCCGCTAGCCCCGTAGGTTTCCGAAAGAGTGCGTTTCCGGCCGAGTTGATTGGCCACGCTCCTGAGTTCCCGCACCGCCCGGGCATTTCCGAATTGAGCGTGAACGTCAAAACTCCATTCGTTCATCAGGATATCGATGCCGGGCATCTGGGCATAAGCGCTGAGAGCCATGTTGTCTGGATTAACTCTGGGCACCGGCCAGTCGTGCTCCCAGTAATGGCCGGTAAGCTGGAGGTTGTTACGGGCGCAATAATCATAATACGGCCTGGCCCAGTTTTCGACAAAAAGCTCCAGGCAGGTAAGGTAGAAATCATGCCTCACCTGTTGAAAATCGCCTGTTTCTTCCAGAAGCGCCGGAAGTTCCGAAAGAAGCTCATAACCGCGGCGTCGGCTGAACTCGGAGAAAATCGCCGGCGTGTAATTTACGGCCATCGACCCTCCGGCCGGAGCGATTTCCGCTTCGTCCTGAAAACTTCCAGGGATAGTCCGTCCGAATTCCTCGCCCGCTACTCTCTTATAAGCGTCGAGAGTGAGATGCAGAAAAACCTCCGTCACTCCTGGCCGCATCAGGTCAACGTAAGTGAAACCTCCGTACCAGGGAGAAGGTTCCTGACGGACAACCTCAAACAGCCAGTAGCGGCCCTCCGGCCATCCTTTTTCCCCCGCCTTTACCCTGTCAGTTATGTCCACAAATTTTTCCCCCAGTTGCTGGAGAAGACAGATCGGCTCCTTTACTCCAGTCAGGGAGGGAATTTTCTGAATCGTCGCTTTAAGACCGGAGCGCACAAACTCCGGTCTGGCCGCCGGCACCAGCCCGCCAGCAAAACCTGAAGGATAGGAGTTTTCGTCGTAAATCCAGACTTTAAGCCCGAGCTGACGAGCGAGAAAGACGGTTTCTTTGAAAAGTCCGAGCCACTCTTCCGAAAGATAGGGAGTGATCAGTCCGGGCCTCGGATGGACAAAAACTCCGCCAGAACCCTTTTGCTTCAGGTCCTCAAGCTGGGTTTTTATTTTCTCCACGGTCATGTCTTCGTTCCAGACCCAGAGGGGAGCCGGACGGAATTCAGCCGGCGGGTCTGAAAAAAGCTTGAAGGTATCATCAAGTTTATCCTCTACTGCAGACTGCTGCCGGCATCCGGCGAACAGAAATATCAAAAATAGAAGAAAACTAAACCCGCAGAATAAAAGGCGCCGGTGGCCCGAAAAAAAGTTTATTTTCATTCTGCCACCTCATCCTGTTCTTTAAGCTCAATTTATAAAACCTATACCTGCAGTGTCAATCTGACTTTTTCAGGCTATTCAGGATTATCCGCCGGCCGCGCCTTTTTTCTTAGATGAAGATAGTCCGTGAGCCTGAAGACCCGGGCAGGAAGACCTTTTCCTTTCACCGGAAGAGCCTCTCCCGGGACCGGATTCAATAAGGTCTTGACTTAACATACGGCTGAAAGAATATAATCTAAACGCCATGTTTATTTATGTATTCAGGGAGGGATAAACGATGATTTCCATCATGCCCCGAAAAGTGTGGTCGAAATTTTTTACTTTCCTGCTTTTGCTTGCCGCCATTCTCTTCCTGCCGGTCAGACCGCTGCCGGCTCAGGAAAAGGACAACCCTTTCTTTTCCGCTTTCAACACGCCGTTTGAAGCTCCGCCCTTCGACCGGATTAAGAATGAACATTTCCTGCCGGCGATAAAGAAGGGCATAGAGCTGCACCAGGCAGAAATCGAAGCGATCGTCAACAATCCACAGCCGCCCACTTTTGAAAACACCATCCTGGCCTTTGACCGCAGCGGAAAATTTCTGGAAAGAGTGCAGGCGGTGTTCGGCGTCCTCCAGAGTTCTCACACTTCGCCCGAACTTCAGAAAATTGCCGAACAGGCCACCCCTCTGGTCAGCCAGCATCGTTCGAACATCTACCTGAATGAAAAGCTTTTTTCCAGGATTAAAGCAGTTTATGACCGGAGAGCTCGATTTAAGCTCGGTCCGGAAGAAAAATTCCTTCTGGAAAAGATCTACCAGGATTTTGTCCGCGCCGGGGCGCTGCTCGGTCCGGAGGATAAAGAGAAGCTTCGCCGAATCAACAGCGAACTTTCGATGCTCTCACTTAAATTCGGAAATAACGTTCTTCAGGAAACCAACAGCTCCAGGCTGGTGATAGAAAATCCTAAACACCTGGCCGGGCTGCCTCAGAATGTCATCGACAGCGCGGCTGAGACGGCAAAGAAAATGGGACTCGAGGGCAAATGGGTTTTCACCACCCAGGTTCCCAGCATGATCCCCTTTCTGACCTACGCCAGAAACCGCGAACTGCGTCAGCGACTGTATGAAGCCTATCTGAGCCGCGGCGACCGCTACAACGAATATGACAACAAGGAAATTATCAAAAAAATCATCGCCCTGCGCACGGAACGGGCCAGATTGTTAGGCTATCCGACCTTTGCCCATTACACCATAGAGGTCAACATGGCCCGCACACCGGAAAAGGTGGAGGAATTCCTGATGGAACTCTGGCAGTATGCCCTCAGGCGAGCTAAAGCAGAGCTGGCCGAGATGCAACAGATTGCGGACGAAGAAGGAGCCGGCATCAAAATCGCTCCCTGGGACTGGTGGTATTACGCCGAAAAGCTTCGTCAGAGAAAGTATGACCTCAAGGATGAAGAAGTCCGTCCGTATTTTTCCATCGACAACGTCCGGGACGGGATGTTCACTCTGGCCGGTCTGCTTTACGGCCTGAAATTTGAAAAGTTGAACAACATCCCGGTTTATCATCCGGAGGTTGAAGTTTACGAGGTCAAGGAAAAAAGTGGGCAGCATGTGGGGCTCCTCTACCTCGACTTCTTCCCCAGGGCTACGAAAAGAAGCGGCGCCTGGTCCGGAGCCATCCGTCGCCAGAGTTATGACGAAAAGGGAAAAAGAATAGCTCCTCTGGCCACCATCAACTGCAACTTCACCCGCCCGACCGAGAAGCTTCCGGCGCTGCTCTCTCTGGACGAAGTTCAGACAGCTTTTCATGAGTTCGGTCACGCCTTAGCCACGCTGCTGTCAAACGGCAAATACAACAATCGTTTTGTCCCGCGCGACGGAGTGGAACTTCCCTCCCAGATAATGGAAAACTGGGTGACCGAACCGGAATTCCTTAAAATGTACGCCAGACATTACGCCACCGGCGAAGTTATTCCTGAATCATTGATCAAGAAGATCAAAAACAGCTCGCTCTTCAATCAGGGCTTTGCCTCAACTGAATACCTGGCCGCCGCCCTCCTCGACCTGCACTGGCACAAAACGATTTTTGAAGAGGATTATGAAGTTAACGACTTCGAACGCCAGGTCCTGAACATGCTCGGCCTGATCGAGGCCATCGCGCCCCGTTACCGCTGCACCTACTTCCAGCACATTTTCTCCGGCGGCTATGCGGCCGGCTATTATGTTTACATCTGGGCAGAAGTTCTCGACAGCGATGCTTTTGAAGCCTTCAAGGAGAGAGGACTGTTCGACCAGACCACGGCTCTCAAATTCAGGAAGGAAATCCTGGAAAAGTACGGTTCGGCTGATTTCCTCACACAGTACATCAAATTCCGCGGTCGCGAGCCCAGAAAGGAACCTCTCCTCAGAAAAAGAGGGTTTATCGAGCAGTAAATGTCCGGAGAGTATTCAGGAAATAAAAATTAAATGGCGGAGAGGGCGGGATTCGAACCCGCGGTACCAGCTTTCACTGGTACAATCGCTTAGCAGGCGACCCTGATCGACCACTCCAGCACCTCTCCGCGCCTGCGGGTGATGTTATTTTAACATGATTCAGGCTGAAAAAAAACCCCTTTTCCGGAGAAGAAACGTCTTCTGTGGTGAAAAAAAGAGCTTTCCTGCCTAAAATGGATTCTGTACAGTTAATCTGAGCGCGCAACCATCTCGCGTTAATCTTTTTACAGGACTGTCCTTCACCCTGACTAACTTGAAAAACGCACTTCTCAGACGCAATCATCTGGCATGGCTGCCTGCTATCACCTTTTCTTTATGAGCGCCTCTGGTGGTGTGAATCCGATAGCCTTCCTCTCCTGAAAGCCAGACTTGCGAAAGCACATAAACGGTAAAATATTCCGTGTAGGAAGGAGCAAAATCTCCGACCTCGTCAAACACCAGACGCGGTTCAGCCGCCGGCTGCTCGGGCGGAGCCATTTTTTCCTGTATGGTCAGTTCGAGCTCCTTCCCGGTTGCCACCTGCCGAAGAACCAGCTTCCCGGACTGGTTAAAACCGAACCAGTATTCGCCGGCTGGAATTTTCTTCCCGGCAGCCCGGAATTCAAACGGCACCTTAAAAACGGCGGCTGATTTTTCGCCAGTCTGAACGGCGGAGATGACGGATTGGACCGCGACCAGCTCAACCGCCAGAAAAACTGAAATAAACCAGGCAATTTTCTTCATGGATAACGTTTTCTTCATGACCACCTCCCCGGCCATTTCACCGGACAGAAAAGCCGGTTAAAGTTTATTTTTTTCTAAACCAGAACTTCCCCCGTGCGGCTGCCGCCTCCGCCGCCAGCCACCGGACCAAACACGTCTTCGTCAACACCGTTCTTGATGGCGTCTTCCATCGCTTCGATAAAAGTGTCTATCTCTTCCAGCGTGGTGTAGATGTTCGGAGATACCCTGATCGCCTGATAGTCGAAAACCTGATTCGGAGGAGCGCCCCCGACCAGCGGGACGACGATTATACGATATTTTTTTCTGAGGAAATTAGCCAGTGCCCGCACGTCTATTCCCTCTATGTAACAGGCGGCCACTCCCCAGGCCTGAGCCGGTTCGGACATGTCGGTGAGCATTTTGAACCGCGGGTATTTTTTAAGAGCGTTATAATAACGAAGTGTTAAGTAGCGCATGCGGGCTGCCTTGCGCTCGGCGCCTATGGCCTGATGGTAAGCCAGCGCTTCTCCCAGAGCGGCTCTGATGCCCCAGGGGTGAGTGCCTATGGCCTCAAACTTGCGAATGTCGTTATTCTGCTGTTCCGGCGCGGCCTGCAGAGGCCAGAACTTTGGAATCATTTCCTTCCTGACATAAAGGCAGCCGTTTCCGATCGGCGCCAGCAACCATTTATGGAGGCTCACCCCGTAGGCGTCGCATTCGAGCTCACGCAGCTTGAAGGGGAAATGTCCAAGGGCATGGGCGCCATCAACGATGGTCACTATGCCTCTCTCCCGCGCCATGCGGCAGATTCTCTGCACCGGAAAGAGCTGTCCGGTAAGGTTGGTGATGTGGCAGAAATGGATAACCTTCGTCCTTGGAGTGATTGCCTGTTCAAACATCTTATAGAGGTAATCCTGGGATGCCGGCACCGGAAATTGCAACCGGGTAACTTTTATTCCTTCCCTTCTCATGCGTTGATCCCAGGTGGTCAGCATGCGCGGATAATCCTGTTCGGTGGTGATGACTTCATCGCCGGGTTTCAGGTCGATTCCGTTCTGGACAATCTGCAGAGCCTCGCTGGCGCCGCGGGTTAAAGCGAGTTCTTCCGGGTCACAGCCGAATTCCTTAGCCATCCGGCGTCGGATCGTCTCGATGTTCCCGGCCACCATCGCCTGATAATGCACCGGCAACATATTTATCATCTCGGTATACCGAAAAGCCGACTCCAGAACCACCCGGGGACAGGGACAGGTGAAGCCGTTGTTCAGGTTGATGAGCGAGCGGTCGAGCTTGAAGCCCAGCTGGACTTCCCTCCAGTAAAATTCGTCCCGGGCCACTTCTTCCGGCGTTTTATTTTCCACCGCTCTGGTGGCCGCTTCGACTCTTTCCAGGTTAGAGATGTTCCAGCTGAAAGCCACGGCTCCGGCAGCTCCGGCTGTTCGCAAAAATTCCCGGCGGCTGAGTTTTGCTGGTTTCATCAAACCTCCTCATATTAATAAAATGGCGACAGCTCCATTTTATTTTTTTGCCCGTCCATCAGTCAAACCGAATTTTCTTTCAGGCACAGACATGGTATCCAGGGTAAGGGTAGTATATGGACGAGGCGTGGTGGTCGGCCAGCTGTTGGGATAGGAGTTGAAGAAGCGAAGGGATTTATCAAGCTGGCACTTGAAAAAGCAGGGTTTCATCCAGAGTTTAACATTCTGACCACAGGCTCATGCTGTTCGCCGCCGGACCCGCAAGCAGCCGATTAAGAGATTTGACAGGCGCGGATTATTAAGAGTAATCCTGGAGGGAATTAATTCGCCTGTGCGATTTTTTGAGCAAAAGACAAAAATGACTGGCGGAGGGAGAGGGATTCGAACCCCCGTTCCGGGTTTACCGGAAAGCGGTTTTCAAGACCGCCGCCTTCAACCACTCGGCCATCCCTCCGGGGATGAATTATTTTAACCTGAAGCAGACATCCTGACAAGAGACGACCCCGGGCAGGGCTGAACGGCAAATTAACTTCGCCCGTCCTCTGGATATATGAATAACCATTCATATATTATCGATTTTTAGCGCCGGTTCAGCGAATCAAAACCGGTGGCCTCCGGCCGAACTTAAATTATGTCCGGAAAGAAAATCCAGCTCTCTAAATTTCAGTCCAGAAATTTCAAAACTGTGACCGGAACACTCGCCGCAAATCCGGCTGAAAGCTTTATGGATAATTTTGCCAGGAGTATAAAAAACAAAAGCTGGAGGACAATGATTTCAGGCTAAGAAAAGGCGGGAAAAATGGCCTGGTCAGGGCTGGATTACTTCCAGCCCGTCCATGTAGGGCCTCAGCGCTTCCGGAATAACCACCGAGCCGTCCTTCTGCTGGTAATTCTCCAGGATGGCGCTGACCGTTCGCCCGACGGCCAGACCGGAACCGTTGAGCGTGTGGACGAAATCTGGTTTTGCCTTCTGGTCGCGTTTGAACCTGATCTGCGCCCGGCGCGCCTGGAAATCGAAGCAGTCGGAACAGGAAGAAATCTCCATGTAGCCGTTCCTCGAAGGCATCCAGACTTCCAGGTCATATGTCTTCCCGCTGGCAAAGCCCATATCACCGGTGCAAAGTGCCACCACCCGATAAGCCAGACCCAGTTTTTCCAGCACCCGGCCGGCGCAGCGGGTCATGTATTCGAGCTCTTCGAGAGACTTCTCCGGAAGCGAGAAAATCATCATTTCCACCTTATTGAACTGATGCTGCCGGATAAGTCCGCGGATGTCCTTCCCGTAAGAGCCGGCCTCGCTGCGAAAACAGGGAGTGTAGGCGACAAATCGGCAGGGAAGCTTTTCCGCCTCCAGCATTTCGTTGCGGTAGATGTTGGTCAGCGGCACCTCGGCCGTCGGAATAAGATACCAGTCGTAACCTTCGAGTTTGAAAAGATCTTCGGCAAACTTCGGCAGATTTCCGGTGCCGGTCAGACTGGCTTCGTTGGCGATGAACGGCGGCAGCACTTCCTGGAACCCGTGCTCTTTCGTGTGCAGGTCAAGCATGAAGTTAATCAGCGCCCTCTCCAGTCTGGCTCCGGCTCCAAAATAGAGGGCAAAGCGCGAACCGGTGATTTTTGCTGCTCGCTCGAAATCTAAAATCCCGAGGTTTCTTCCGATATCCCAGTGAGGCAGCGGCTGAAAATCAAAAGAAGGCGGCTGGCCCACCACCCTGACCACGACATTATCGTCAGAGCTGCTTCCGACCGGAACCGATTCATGCGGCAGGTTCGGAAGGCGCAGCAGCAGCGCGTTGAGTCGGGCTTCAAGTTCTCTGGATTCTTTCTCCAGAGAGGCAATTTCCTGACCGACATGTCGCGATTCCTCTATAAGAGCGGAAACATCCACTCCCTGCGGTTTGAGTTTTTTGACCTCATCTGACAGGCGATTACGCTTTTCCCGGAGCGATTGGACCTGCTGAATCAGACCCTTCAATTCTTCCGAGAGGTGGTAGACTTCGTCCAGGTCAACCAGAATCTGCGGCTGATGCCTGGTGGACAGGCGCCGTCGCACCTCTTCATAATTTTCCTGAATGTACTTTAAGTCCAGCATGTTTTGATTATAGCACATCCACATTCCCGCCTATCAGTAGTTTTTGCTCGAAGCGAGAAAAGAGCTCAGGCCGTCTGTTGTTTTCCCCGGGTTGATGCCCTGCCTGAATAAGAATAAAATAATTCAAATGAAAAACTATTTCGTGGGCACCGCCGGCTGGAGCTACGAGGACTGGGAAGGAGTTGTTTATCCTCCTCTACGCGGCCGTGGTTTTCATCCGCTTGAATACCTGGCCCATTTTGTGGATATGGTGGAAATAAATTCCACTTTTTACCGTCCGGCCACGCCAGGCATGGCTTATTCCTGGCTCAGAAGGGTTCAGGCCTTCTCTAAATTTCTTTTTACCGCAAAGCTGCTTCAGGTATTTACCCATCAGAGAAAAGATTTCACCCAGAAAGACGTCAGCGATTTCAAAAGGGGGATAGAGCCGCTGGCGATCAAGCAGCGCCTGGCGGCCATCCTCATCCAGTTTCCCTGGTCCTTCGCCCGGAGTGTGGAAAACCTTGATTATCTGGAAAAAATTTTCACCCTTTTTTCTGAATTTCCGCTGGCACTGGAGGTGCGGCACGGCTCCTGGGACCGGCCGGATTTTCACGAGTTCCTGAAAGAACACAAGGTCTGTTTTTGCAATATCGACCAGCCGATCTTCCATAATTCGATCAAACCCTCGGCCATCATCACCAACCCGCTATTTTCCTACGTGCGCCTTCACGGCCGGAACTATAAAGATTGGTTCCGGGAAGATGCCGGGCGGGACGACCGCTATAATTATTTTTATTCAAAGGATGAACTTGAAGAATGGATCGGACGGATCAAAAAACTGGCTGAAGGCAGCGACCGGGTTTTTGTAGTCACCAATAACCATTACCGCGGGCAGGCCCTGGCCAATGCGCTGCAGATAAAAAACATGCTAACCGGAGAGAAAGTGCTGGTGCCGGCCACCCTGCTGGAAAAATATCCGGTGCTCAAAGAAATCGCTAAAAAACTGGAAAAGGGCCAGTATGACCTGTTCGAAGACTCTGTGGAGTCAGAAAGTCCGGAGGCTGAAAAATCGGAAACCAGAGCTGAACCTGAAAAAAAAAGCGATGAGCCGGTTTAAGCTTTTATAAATTTCTTCTAAGGAATAAAACTATGAACTGGTGGGAAAACGAATTTCTTAGGGTGAAAAACAACAAGCTATATCTTGAAGAACAGCCGGCAGAGGAAATAGCCAGACAATACGGAACGCCGCTCTATGTTTACAGCCGGAAACAAGTGCTGAGGAACCTGCGTGCGCTCCAGGAAACCTTCAGTCCGGCGCCAGAAGGGCTCGAAGTGAGGATCGCCTACGCGATGAAAGCCAACCCGTACGGTCGTATTCTTAAAACTTTATTGAAGGCCGGATGCTGGATTGACGCCGTCTCGCCTGGCGAGGTGGAAGCGGCTCTAAAAGCCGGTTTTCCGGAAAATAAAATTATGTTCACCGGAACTTCGATCAGCCAGGATGATTTTGAGCGGGTGTTGAAGCACCCGGGAGTGACGGTAAACATTGACGCCGTCGAGCAGATAGACCTTCTGGCCGCCGCCTGCAAAAAGCTCAGGAGAAGAAAACCAGTCTGTGTTTCCGTGCGCTGGAACCCCGGACTCGGAAGGGGCTTCTGCAGCAAGACGGTGACCGCCGGCAGCCGCAGCCCCGACGGCACACCGATAAAGTTCGGAGTGGAAGACAGTCAGGTTCTTCCGGCCTTCAGGAAACTCAAACGCTTGGGATTCTTTCCGGTCGGGCTCCATCAGCATCTCGGCTCTGGCTGGACTGAAGAAGATTTCCCGGTGGCCGTGAAAGCGGTCGACAGGATGATTAAGAAGGCCAGGGAGCTCAATCAGGCTGGCTTCAAACTGGAATTTCTCGATTTTGGCGGGGGCTTCGGGCCGAAGTACAGGGAGGACCAGCGGCTTTTCCCTCTGGCCGAATACGCCGCTTACATCCTCGATAAAGTAGAAAGCTCCGGTCTCGGACTGAGGGCCATCGTGGTCGAGCCGGGGAAATACCTTCTGGCCAGCGCCGGGGCCCTTCTGATCAGGGTTGAATATCTGAAGAAAAGCTACGGGAATCTGTTTGCCTGTGTCAACGCCGGAACCTACAACACCGTCCCGCGGCCGGCCATCTATGAAGAAGCCTACCATGAAATCGTCAACGCCGGCCGGGTCGACGGCGGGAAGAAGGTCAGGGTAACAGTGGCCGGATATCTGTGCGAAACCGGGGATGTATTCGGCTCCGAGCGGTCGATGCCGGCGCCGCGCCGCGGAGATATCCTGGCAGTGCTTATGGCCGGAGCCTATTGCCGCAGCATGGCCTCAAACTTTAACCTGCGCCCGATTCCCCGGGAGCTTATACTTTAACCGGAACAACTCATGAAACAATAAAACGATGCCACGGCCTCTTCCCCAGATTAATACTGTGAGAAATTTTCTGGAGGAAGGCTGTCCCTGAAACTTTCAGGCGACAGACGTTAATCTGACTTAAATTCGAGGAACCGCTCCAGTTATCAATATGCATAAGAAACGGTCACCGGGGAAAGGACATCTGTCACTTGTATTTTCATTCTCAGCCGAAAATGACAGAAAAGATTGTCTCTAATCCACGCGGGTCAGGATGTGCGGAGAAAAGTGGCCTTTACAGGACGCCGCAAATTTCCCTGGAGGCGCGATTCAGCCAGGAGGAAACACACCAGCGGTGCGCCGAAGGCCAAGGCTTTCCTCTGCCCCACTCCTTCCACCAGCCCGGTTCTGTCTTCAAAGAAATAGGTTAGTCTCTTCGCTTTTATTATTTCGCCATCGTGCCGTCCGCGAGCCTGTTCCAGATAGTCCCTTCTGAAAAAGTGTGTGCCTGAAAGAAAAAAATACTTGACTCAGAAGAAATTATTTTTTAAAGAAACAGAAAGGAGGTTTTAAGATGAAAAAGCTTCTGGCAATGGGGATTTTTCTTCTTTTTACCGGTCTGTTCTTCACGCTGTATGCCACCGATCATCTCTTCCTTCACAACGGAGACTCCATAACCATCGGATCAAAATCAGGAGATCCGGTTACCGTCTGGGTATACAGCATAAGCAGCAGGTCGCGAGTTGATTGGTCGGGGGATACCTGCAGCGGTAAATTAATTTTCACCAATTCTGAGGGCTGGAAAGAAATTTCCTGCGGAGGAAGCGTGGTTACTATCACCATTAAGGAGACCGGCGGCACTGGAACAAAAGATGTTCCGGGTGATTCTGATGTGGTGATAAGATACGATGACAGCAAAGATAAAGAACTTTACATAAAACACTGCGACGATTCTATGAGGGGCAAAAAATGTAACGTCTGCGGAAAAACACTCAACTGGTCCTGACTTCAGCTCTGGCCGGAAGGAAAATTACATTACCCGACCCGAAAAATTTCACCTGCAGTAAAAAAGTCCTGCCGATATAATTGAAAGGACATTAAAAAGCGGATTTTTAGGGAGA